>TARA_Y100000385_G_scaffold218682_1_pt1 | contig 33253 bp, 14 predicted proteins | sample TARA_Y100000385 | Tara Oceans TARA_Y100000385 (sample SAMEA2620980) | marine metagenome | biome: marine biome (ENVO:00000447); feature: surface water layer (ENVO:00002042); material: "saline water (ENVO:00002010), including plankton (ENVO:xxxxxxxx)" | depth 5 m
ATTGCGAAGGAACGCACTTTAACTTTAACGAGGAGAAGTGTATGACCAACTATACTCTTTGGTGCTACAGACAATTAATTAAACAGCGCCATATTAAAAAAATAAATGACATTTTATCAAAAAAAATGTACTTTTATGGTTGACATCCTATGTATAGATGTTATATTAGTTATATAAGTTAGACGACGGTGTAACTTAGATAGTTCAAGTAATAGCAGTCTGTAGAGGTTGTAACTTGATTTGTAGCTGTAGTGGCAGCGCATGAGCATGGAGACATGAAGATGCGTGTTTTGGAAGTAACTATCCGATGCAAGGTATCCTGAAATTGAGCGTGGCTCTACTAGGGATTGTTGGTATTCACAGAGTCCAACCTATCATCTTTATTATTAAAAGGTCTACCCACTAATGCGGTAGGCCTTTTTTTATGACTTAAAATCCTTTATACTGAATTGATGATAAATACTTATGTCAAATAGTGTGCCGCGAGGCGGACTTATGCTGTACCCACAGCGTACCGGATAGAACCCGGATAGGACTACTATTATAGGAGAAAAAAAATGGGAAGACCACTTAATAAAAGATTGTTCGGAAAGGCAGGCGTAGGTCCTACTTTAGCCGGACGTGAAATCAAAGTAGACTTTCATAATGGCACAGCCGTTAAAGAAGGTTACATAGTTAAACAAAAATCAACTAGAACATTTGTGTGTGAAGAAATTGGCACACCAGGATTATTTACTTGTACATTAACACCTAATAAGTTACCAGCTAACTTAGCAGCAGGTGAAATGTCAATACTTGTTAATGCCGCTGATAATGAACGTTACACTGTATCAAAAATTAGTGGTAGACGAGTAACACTTTCTGCTCCAAGTGCTACAGGTAATAACATTTATGATGGCACATCAAAATATTGGTTGCTTGGTGCTGGTGCATTAAATGCGCCATATGTACGCTTAGAAGAAGCAGGCGATGACAATACACTAATCGGAACTGATGATGACAGCTTCGGTGAAGATAGCTAAGGAGAAATAATATGGGAAGACCAATTAATAAAAGATTTTTTGGAACACCAACAGCTGGTGGATCTGAAATTAAAGTACGTTTTCGTGCTACAGGCCAAACAGAAGCAAACGGTTGGATTGTAAAGCAATTAGGATCTAAAAAGTTCCGTTGCTACGATGGTACTAACACAATGGATTGTACACTAGTTGACAAATCACAAGGTAGTTTAGCAGTAGGCGATATGACAATTACTGTAAAAGACGATGGCGGAACAGCTCGTCAAGTAGTTAAAATTGCAGGACGCAAAGTAACACTTGATACAGGTGCAAGTATTGCCTGGAACTTCTCTAATTCTACAAGTGATGACGCAGTTGAAATGGAAGAAGCTGGTACAGCTGATGACTTCACTGGTGCAGACGATTTCGAAGCTGACTAAGAATAGAATAGTAGGGGAGAAATCCCCTACTTACTAATTAAGGAATAAGAATGTCAAAAGTATTAAGAGTAACAGACGGAAACTACAGAATTGCAGTAGATAACGGTGATACTGGAACTATCTTCCTAGATACTACTACAGGTGCAGCAAGCCCAAGAGGCACTGTTGTAATTACTGGTGACCTTGAAGTAAAAGGCACAACAACTGAAGTAGAGTCAACTGTTACAACTATTGCGGACAACATACTAACACTAAATGAAGGCGAAGCTGGTGCAGGTATACGAGCTAGCTTTGATTACAAAGCAGGTATTGAAATTGATAGAGGTAGTTTACCTACTGCAAGATTAATATTTGATGAACAAAGTCCGTATGTAGCCGGTGGCTCAAGTGGCACAGGATCATTTAGATTTGAAGATATTAACGGAGCGTTCCTTCCACTTAACGTAAACAGTATTAATGCTGAAGGCCCGTTATATGTAACAACGCCTAACAGTGCTATTAACGTAGCTGGTACAGTTGACTATGAAGAAAATGTATTTAATTACTCTGGCGGTGTAGTAACTGATCCAGGTGGCGGAAATGTAGTACTAAACAATGATTTTATACCAAACGCTAAAGGCGTTGTAGATTATGTAACTTTCGCATTAGCAACTAACTTTCAACCTGGCATACAAGACGCTGACACTAGTGTAACTACTAGTGACTTTGATACATCTACAAACGAAAGCAGAGTAATTGTAACTGTTGACGGCGTAGTAACAACTAATTTTTATTCTAATAGAATTGAATTAGGTGATATTAAAATACAAGACAATGAAATATCGACACTTAATAGTAATGAGTCGTTATTATTATCTGCACCTGGAACAGGATCAGTTACTGTTAAAGATGCACTTGAAATAACTGAACACTTATATGACGACGACGGTATTATTCCGTCTAGTGTTGCACCAGAAACTGGAATAAAATTGTTTTCATCGGATGAAAGCTATGGAGACACTGGTCTATTCTTTGTAAATAAAAGTAGCACCACAGGCGAAATGATAAGTAAAAATAGAGCATTGCTTTTTAGCATGCTTTTTTAAGGAAAACAAATGGCAATAGTAAATTCACAACTAAAAACAACAGCATTAGATATACTTGATCCCATAGGCGGAGCTGGTGTACCGGCAGGAAAAAGCTATGCTATTACAAACATTATGGTATGTAATACAGGTAGTACTGCTGCTGCATCATTTGATATGCACTTAATACCATCAGGCTCTGCACTTGCTAATAAAGTTACAAGAGTTATTAACGGACTTGAACTTCCAGCAGGTGAGACATTTACTTTTGATAGTGAAAAAATAGTATTAGAAGAAGGTGACAAAATAGCGTTTGTAGCAGAACCAGACTTAGGAGCGTTCTTAACAGACTTAGCAGCTACAGTGAGTTATTTGGAAGTATAAATGAGATTAATCAAGCAACAAACTACAAGTCTACGTACTATTCAACCCTCAGCGGCTGGTATACATACTACACTTGATGATGAAGTAAAAATAAATAGTACAAACACTGTATTAGTTCCTAAAGGAACAACTGCACAACGACCTACAACGCCTGCTAATGGTCATATGCGATATAATACCGATGACGATCAGTTTGAAGCATACCAAAATAGTGCTTGGAGAGAATTAAGATTTAAAGAACCAAATCAAGACCCAGGAATTACGCAACAAAACTTAGGTAACGGAGATGCATCAGCAGTTGTATTTGGTCCGTTAGCAAGCGGTGATGCTGATTATCCAGTACCTGCAGCAGCACAAAATATTATTGTATTAGTTGAAAATGTTTTTCAAATTGCAACAACAAACTATACACTAGTACAAAATCCAGCAGCAGCAGTTGGCGGCGGATCAACAGTAGCAGCAGGTTCTTTTGTTATTGGAACAGAATATAAAATTATTACACCAGGTGACACAGACTTTACTGCAATTGGTGCAGCTGATAGTAATGCTAACACTGTGTTTACTGCTACAGGAGCAGGCACTGGTACTGGAACTGCAAGAGTAACAGGATACTTCCTTGTGTTTACATCGGCACCACCAGTAAGCGACGGAGTAACAGTCCTACACAACTTCGACAAGTAATACAATAAATACTACTACAGTAGGAGTATACTCATGGCGCAAGTCGGTAGAATAACAGGACCATTATTATTTGCAAATCTTGAACGACACGGCGTTGACCTTTCGTTCAAAAATACATCTTCAGATACTCAATTACTATACTTAAATGTTAACACAGGTAAATTAGCTGTTAACAAAGGTGTAACTAGTTATGAACTAGACGTTAATGGCACTGTTAAAACTACTAATGTTATAACTACTAATCCTAGCGACATAGCAGACTTTACAATTCAAGATAATGAATTAAATGTTTTAGTAGGGGATATAAATTTAAACGCTGTTGAAGGTATTCAGTTATCAAACTTTGAAACTGATAACATTAATATTAGTGATAATACTATTTCTAGTTTTAGATCAAATTCAAATATTGATTTAACTCCTAATGGAACTGGCACAGTTGACTTGTTTTCAAACTTAGAAGTATTTGGAACGTTAAACGCATCTGGTAATATTAGTGCCGATGGTAACGTTACTATTGGTGACGATAATACCGACGATGTCATATTCAATGCAGAACTATCAAATGATATTATACCTAATACAAGTGACACATATGATTTAGGAAGCCAGTCTAAACGCTGGAACGAACTTTACACAAATTTATTAAACGGTACAAGCGTTAGTGTTGAATCTATTATTACTGAAGCTGGAGGAAACTTTGGTTTAAGAATAGGTAATATTTTTTACGTAAGTAAAAACGGCAACGACACAAATACAGGTGACAGTCCGCAAGCACCATTTTTAACTGTTAAACGTGCATTGCAATCTGCTGATGCTAGTATAGCAGGGCCGGTGACTATACAGATCTATGCAGGAGACTATGAAGAAGAGTTTCCATTAACTGTTCCAACTAATGTTACAGTTCAAGGTGTTGACATGCGTAACACTATTATTAAACCTACTGCTAGTACTAATACAAACAACTGTTTTTTAATGAACGGCGAGACAACAGTACAAAATTTAACAATAAAAGATTTTTATAGTCCAGGGCATGCATTTAGCTTTGCATCTAATACTATTATAAGTACACGCTCACCTTACATACAAAATGTCACAGTTGTTACAAAAGGTACAACTACAAGTGCAAGCGACCCTAGAGGGTTTGCTGACGGAGATGCAGGTAAAGGTGCATTAGTTGACGGTGCTAGTGTTACTAGCGCAAGTGAAGAAGCAAGTATGTTATTCCATAGTGTAACATTTATTACGCCAGGCGTTGATTCTATTACAATGACTAACGGAGTTAGAGTAGAATGGCTCAACTCGTTTACTTATTTTGCTAACAGAGGATTATATGCAGTTAATGGTAGCACTGGCCACTTATCAACTGATGGCTCAACTACTAAGTATGGTGCAGAAGTAAGATCAATTGGGTCAGCAAACGTATACGGTAATTTTGGTGCAGTAGCAGACGGTGCTGATACATTAATGTATCTAATACAACATAACTTTGGTTACATAGGCTCAGGAAAATTTTTAGATAACGATCCTAGTAGAGCAATACAAGCTAATGAAGTTTCTAAAACTAATAACGGAACAATATATTTTCAATCAGTTAATCATTTTGGTGACTTTAGAGTAGGCGATCAATTCTTTATTGATCAAGAAAGCGGAAATACTAGTATTGTTTTAAGTGAAGCACAAATAGATTCTCTTAACGGTATAGTAGTTAACTCAGGCGGCGAAACTACTGTTATTAACGGCTTAAAGATTGATACCGGCGATTTTATATTTGCTGGAAATTTAATAAGCACAAAAACACAAGACTTTAATGTTAGCTCTGCAGGTACAATTAATTTTACAAGTGATGTTGCAATATCTCAAAACTTAACAACAACTGGTAATATTACTATCGGCGGGTCTTTAATAACTTTGGGCAATGAAGCATCTGATACTATTGATTTTAATACACCATTTAGTCAAGATATAGAACCTGATATTAGTGGAGCATATAACTTAGGATCGGCAAGTAAAAAATGGAGTAAACTTTTTACAAGTGAAGCAAACTTTGCTGACATTAATTTTAATACTAATTTTATTACTACTACGGTATCAAGTGCAGATTTAGAATTACGTGCCAACGGCACTGGCGAAATACTATTACCAAATAACGATTTTGAAATTACAAATGCTGCAACTATAGCTGGTGTCACTACATTACAAAATTCAAATATTACAGGAGCAGTTACACAAACTGGTAACACTACTATTAGTAATGGTACAGACGTTACAGGATCAGTTCATGCAACAGGAACGCTAACTGTTGGAGCAAAAGCACAACTAGAAGAAATATTAATCGACGGCAATCTAATAACTACAACAAGTTCAAACACAGATTTAGATTTACGTGCTAAAGGAAATGGTAATATTCTTCTACCTAATAACGATGTTGTAGTTAGCAATGCAATGAGTGCTAACGATGTTACTGGTGTAGATTTAGTTATAGCAGATGCATTAGAATTAAATGAAATAATCTCAGATAGTAAAATTCAAGTTGATGACAATTTTATTACTACGATAGCTAACAATGATGATTTAGACTTACGTGCTAACGGCACCGGCGGCATACAAATGTTAGATGACATTCTATTTAATGGAAATGTTGTTAACACAACTGCTAATTTAAATTTAACTTCTTCAGGTAATGTTAATATAACTAGTAATAGTGCTTTATTAATCCCAGTAGGTAATGATGCACAGCAAGTAAACACTACAGCAGGTAATTTTAGATTTTCAAACAAAGATAATGTGTTTGAGGGCGCTGCCGGCGGCGGCTATGTTGGATTTGGAGGAGTGTTTAGTAGCGATAGACGTACAACACTTACTGCACACCCTAATAACGACACTATTAACGCAGTTATAGACACAGTAGGAGTTATGACTGTTGCTAGCACTGGTATGACTGTACATGGACTACAAACTGACGATATTAATATTGATACTAATATTGTTAGTACTACTGTTTCAAATAGTGACTTAGAATTAACACAAAGCGGAACTGGTAAAATTGCAATTACTGGTAGTGATATTTCTTTTAAAGGAAGTACAATTACAAATGCAAGTGCAGGCGCACTAACACTTACACCTAGTGGTGACGGATATATTAAGTTTGGTGGAAACACAGCAGTTGTATTTCCAAATGGTACTACAGCAGAGCGTGGCACACTTGGAGTTGAAGGCGATACTAGATATAACGGCCAACTTGGGTATATGGAAGTTTATGATGGCACAGAGTGGATAGCAGCCCAAGGTGGCGGTGAAACAGTTACAGCAGAGTACATGAACGAACTTATATCAATATGGGCTATAACCATAGGCTAACACGCCGCAAATAATCAAATACGATAAATACTATTGTGCAGAGCGTGGGCTATGTTTTGCATAAACAGACTGTGGTTAACCAGCAAAGAGTCGTTAGACTGAAAATTTGGCTAGAGGGACAGGATCCCCGTGTTAAGGAGCAAAGATGGCTGTAGGTCGCATATCGGGTCCGCTCTTAAAGGAAAATTTAATCCGTAATGGGGTTGACTTAGCTTTTGAGACAGACTTATTATACTTAGATGTAAACAATCAGCGCATTGGTGTTAAGACCGCAACTCCGGAACACGAAGTAGATGTAGCCGGAACAACAAAAACAACCAACTTAGTAGTAGAAACACAAGCTAATTTAGCCGATGTTATTGTCTCTGGTAATACAATTAGTACAACTAATCAGTATCTTAACTTAGGTACTTTAGACAATGTTGTATATCAAAATAAAGCAAGAATTGACAGTATTGACATTGAAGGCAATGTTATTAGTACTAACTCTTCAAATGCAAATTTAGAATTCCGCCCTAACGGTACTGGCACAGTTGATGTACATTCTGATATGAATGTAACTGGAAACATACATGCAACTGGAAACATTACAGCTGATGGCGATATTACAATTGGTGATGCTAACACCGATAGCATTATACTAAATGCAGAAATAGCAAGTGATATTATTCCTGATACTAATAATACATATGCGCTAGGATCTGATCCAGCAACTGGCGGCAAAGAATGGAATGATGTTTGGGTTAATAATTTTTACGCATCAAGTATTGTAACAGATGGACTTGATGTCGACGGTATTGATTTAACATTACGCCAAGGTAATATTATATACGTTGCTGAAAACGGTGATGACACAAATTCAGGAACACACCCTCAAGATCCGCATGCAAGTATTACAAAAGCAATAACTGTAGCAACAGCAGGCGATACTATTCATGTATATCCAGGTATATACACAGAAACTTTTCCTTTAACTATTCCAGCAGGAGTTACAATTAAAGGCCAAGGCCTAAGATCAGTAACAGTTAGAGCTACAACAGCAACACGTTACAACGATGCGTTTATACTCAACGGCGAATCAACTGTTGAAGACTTAATGATAACAGGCTTCTATAGTGGTGGAGCATTTCATGACACAACAGCGGCAAGCGCAGGATCTGCAACTTTAAATGTTGGAACTGCACCATTTGCGCACACATATGTAAGTGGTGGAACAATTACATTTGGTGGCACTGATTATGCAATTACAAATGCTGTTTATACTCACGGAACTGGCGAATTAGTAATTACACACGCAGGACCAGATGCTGGTGTAGGAACAAATACATTTATTAAAGATATTGTGTTTAGTTGTAATGGTGGAAACAGAACATTCCCAGACAACGGGTATGCATTCCGTTTTGCAACAGATTACACAGTAACTTCACGTAGTCCTTATATTAGAAACGTCACAGTAATTACTTCAGGTAGTACAACTACTGCTGAAGATCCAAGAGGATTTAATGCAGGCGATGCAGGTAAAGGCGCATACATAGATGGTGCTTATGCAACACCTGCTAGTAAAGAAGCAAGTATGCTTTTCCATAGTGCAACATTTATTACTCCTGGTGTTGACGCAATTACAGCAACAAATGGTGTGCGTATTGAGTGGTTAAACTCGTTTACATATTTTGCAAACAGAAGTTTTTATGCATACGATAGTAGTGACGGCAAATACGGTGACGGTAAAACACGTATTAGACTAGGCGGAATTAGCGGAACATTTGCTGCCGGAAATACAGTAACATTTACATCAACAGATGCTTCTACAGTAGCAGTTGCCACAGTAGAAAGTGTTGACGGAGATATACTAGTAGTTGATGGCAAATATACAGACTTAGTTGGATTTGATACTACACCACAAAGCATTAGTAATGGTTCAGGAGCAACTGCTACTGACATTTTAAATTACGATCTAAGAGACTTTGGCGCTGAAATTAGAATGATTGGTAGTGCTAGTGTTTATGGTAATTTTGGCCTAGTAGGTGACGGCGAAGGTGTAATCATTTATGCTATCGGACACAATCTTGCATACATAGGTACAGGTAAAGAAGTTAGTAACGAACCACAAGAAGTTATACAAGCAAACGAAGTAATTGAATTAAACGGCGCTAAAGTAAGATATAACTCAGTTGATCATAAAGGCGACTTTAGAGTTGGTGATTTATTTTATGTTAATCAAGACGATGGTACTGTTAGCTTTTCAGTTAATGCATTAAATATTGATTTAACACAAGGAGTAACATTTACTACAAATGGTAGCACTTCTTTTATAAGTGGCGAAAAGATAGAAACTGGTAATATAAGAATTACAGGTAATACTATTAGTAGCACAACTGGCGACATAACTTTTGATGCAGTAACCGACCAAATTAATTTACAAGACAATGTTGCAATCACAGGTGACTTAGATGTTACTGGAGACGTTAGTATTGGCGGCAATATTATTATAGGTGATGAAGCTACAGATAGTATTCAAATTGTTGCTGGCATTAACAGTAACCTAATTCCAGCAACAGATAACACATATAGTTTAGGCACTGCATCAAACATATGGTTAAACTTACATGTAGATGAAGTTGAAGTTGATGATATTACCATTAATACTAACTTTATTACTACAACAGTAAGCAACACAGATTTAGAATTACGTGCTAACGGCACTGGTAAAATACTAGTACCTAATAATGATGTACAAATTGATAACAATCTTAGAGTAGATGGTCTATCAACTCTAGCAAATACTAATATTACTGGAACAGTTACATTAGTAGGTAACTTAACACAAACTGGTGATACTGATATTACTGGTGACTTGGCAATAACACAGGAATTAACTGTTGATGCAAGTGTGCAATTTGAAGAAATATTAGTTGACAATAATTTTATCACAACAACTACATCAAATGCAGATTTAGAATTACGTGCTAATGGTACTGGAAATATTATTGTTCCTAATAATGATGTAGAAATTACTAACGACTTAACAGTAGGTGGTACACTAAGCGTTAGTAATATTAATGTTACTGGTACTGTGCAAGCAAATACTTTTTCAACTGGCAATATCTTAATAGATGATAACTTTATAACTACAACTGTTAGTAATAGTAATCTTGAATTACGTGCTAATGGAACAGGAAAAATTGTTTTTGAAGACTTTGCTTTTGATAGTAATGTTATAGAAACAACAGGAGACTTAGTACTACAATCTAGTACACAGTATGTAAAAATTAATTCTACTGGAGCATTAAAACTACCAGTAGGAACAACAGCCCAACGTCCTACAGCAGCAGCTGGTCAAATTAGATTTAACTCTGATCTATCACGCTTTGAAGGATATAACGGCACTGACTGGCTTGGTATTAGAGGTGTTGAAGATTTAGACGGTGACACAAAAGTTACTGCTGAATTAACAGATGGAGCAAATGATAATACTATACGATTTAATGTAGCTGGAACAACTATTGTAGATATTGACGATAGCAGACTTAATGCACCGAGAATAACTGTAGATAATATTCAGTTGGACGGAAATGTGATAAGTACTATTACAACAGACACAGACTTACAATTTACAGCAAACGGTACAGGCTCAGTAAAATTTGATAACTTTGCTATTAATGGGAATAGCATAACTAATACGTCAGCAAATTCTGTAACTACATTTGAAAATACAAGTGGCGGTTACGTAAAGTTTGACGGTACATATGGTATGGTTTTACCAGTTGGTACATCGGAAAATAGACCAGTTCCAGCGTATCGCGAAACTGGTATGATGAGATTTAATAGTCAAGACGCTAGAGTTGAAGTATTTGATGGCACAAATTGGGTAAGTGTAGCAGGGTCAAGTGGATCAATAACAGCAGTTGACGCTGAGGATATTGCTATTACAATGGCAGTAATATTCGGATAAGGATGAGATAAATGGCAACGTTTTTTAGAAATAAAGTAATTAATGAAGTAGGAACAGTTCCAATTGAAGTATTGGTAACTAATGGAGCACAACGAGCAACTATAATTGGGTTTAGTTTAGCAAACCTTACTTCGAGTAACGTTTTAGGAAGTGTTCAAATTAGTGATGATACTAGTGTAACAGGATATTATGTAAAGGATATTATTATTCCGCCTAATGCAACATTAAAAGTGTTGAATGGTGGCGAGAAACTAATTTTAGCTCCTGATAATAAATTGCTAGTATCGTGTACACAAACAGCAAGTTTAGATTGTATTCTAAGCTACGTAGAAATAACATAAGGAAAGTATAATGTCAGCATTTTATTTAGGAAGTAGTCCAGCAGATAGTTCAGGTGATTCAGCAAGTAGATTCTTTTACGCAATTAAAAGAGACGAAGCCGGCATGTTATATTTTGCTAAAGTAGATCAATTACAAGATCAAGACACAGTTACAATTAACAATCCAGGATTAAATGAAAATGATTTTAAAGAGTTTGAATACGGAGTTGATTTCTTTGACGGACGCTTAGAATCAGATCACAGCAGACCTTATAGTAATTTAGAATATGATCAATATCGTTGGGGTAGTAGGAATGTTTTTTACTATATAAATGATAACGGTGAGTTTGTTGTTAGATTGAATCAAGAATACATTTATCCAGATGATGCAAAAGTTTAAGAGGAAATAGAATAGTATGGCACAAGAATTTAAAATTGGTAGATTAAGATATACATGGAGAGGCGAATGGGCCGATGCTGTTGTTTACAACAGAGATGCTGTTGTACAATACAACGGACAGACGTATATTTGTATGGAACCACATACTGCACAAGCAAACTTTTATGATGATTTAAACTATGTCACAGGAGGTGGTGCAAGTACTCCTCGTTGGTTACTAACTATCGACGGACGAGTATGGAAAAATGCATGGCAACCTAATACATTTTATTCTAGAGGTAACATTGTTAAATACGGTGGTATTGTGTATATTTGTACTATTCCTCATACAAGTGAATCACAAGAACTAACTGGCGCAAACTGGGATACATATTCTAGTTACGACAATTGGAATAACGCTTGGACAGTTAGTACTGTTTATGGTGTAGGCGACATTGTAAAGTATGGCGGTATTGTTTATAGATGTATATACAATCATATATCTGCTTCAACTACAGATGCTGGATTAGAAGTTAACTTAGACTATACTCAAGAATTAGGTGAAGACAGTACATACGGAGCCTGGCAAGTTGTCAATGATGGTATTGAATATAAAGGCCAATGGCAACAAGCAACTCGATATAAAAGAAATGACGTTGTGCGCAATGGTGCTGACTTATATATAGCAACAGAAGGCCATACAGGAGTTATACCTTTTGACTTTAACGTACCAGGTGACGGTCCAGATGATAGTACACTATCTGATAGTACTGATTCTAAGTGGGCATTATGGCAACCAGGTACTTCTATTAAAAGTGATTGGCAATCAACAATATCATATCAAATAGGTGACGTAGTAGCATACGGTGGTTATTCATATCGTAACTTAGTAGCAAATAATGTTGGTAATATACCGTCCTCACTATATGAAGCAAACGATAGCAAGCTATGGGACGTTGTTACAGAAGGCTATGAGTATAGATCTGAATGGATGGGCGACCAGGCATATAAAATTGGTAGTGTAGTATATCAAGGCGGTATTTCGTATGTTGCAACAGCAGACAATACAGGCGAAGCACCACAGACATATAGTGTTACAGGTACACTTGATGGAGATACTTCAACAACAACAGTAGTATTAACTAGTACTGCTGGAATAAAACCTGGCATGATAATGATTGGTGCAGGTTTACACGCAGGTCAAACTGTTGTAAGTGTTGTTAATGAAACTACTATAAAAATTAATCAAGTACCTGATGCTACATTACAAGACTCAACAGAAATTCAATTTATTGGCTTAAATTACCTTTACTGGAATATTTTATTACAGTCTAATAAGCATATTGGTTACTGGACTAAATCTGCTAATTATTTAATTGGTGATGTGGTAATTTGGCAAAATGGTACATATCGTTGTATCCAAGGACACGCTTCAGGACCTGCAACACGACCAGACTTAGATATACAATATGTTTATTGGGCAGTGCATGTATTACACGCAAAAGAAAATGCAGGTAATACAGTTGGTGACATTGTAACTAGAAAAGATGATGTAAATATTGCTACTCATATCCTTCCAATTGATGAATTTGGAACTGAAGCAGCAGTAGGGTCAACAGAAGATTACGTATTACAAGCTGACAATAAAGAACTATCTTGGAAAAATATTCAGATTGTTCCTAATGTTTATTATGTTGCACCTGAAGGTGTTGATGAAGCAACTGGCGGAAATGATCCTGATGCTCCTTGGAAAACAATTAAGTATGCATGTGAGCAAATTGAACACGGAAAAGAAAATCCTAATGCTAGATTACTATTAAAAACAAACAAAGAATTTTTAGTAGAAGAAATGTATCAATGGATGGTTTGGAAAGTAGCAAACGACAGCGATCCGTTTAGTGCAAGTTCAACGTTTGACGAAGCAAAAACAAAACGAGATGCTAGAATTGTTATAGATGCGTTACTTTGGGACGTTACTCGCTTAGACGATGCTACCCAATCAGTTAACAGTAATACAAAAACTGTATTTGCTGCACTAGCTTATTTTGCTATAGAGTCTAACACAACGTTTGCTTCACCAGAAACAGAAGCTGCTAAGACTTTTATCATTGCTTCACTAGGACAATTAGATCAGCTCATTGGAAGAGCCTTACAAAATCTAGAGCCTTTAACAAACTATCAAGTAATAAACGGCAATTGGGCGTGGGATATTGGAACTACATATGCGGTAGATGCAAAAACACTTTACAATGATGTATGGTATATTGCGTTAGAAGAAACAGTAGGAACATATCCAGATGCTGAAAATTCATTAATATGGGATACAACAACTCCACCGTCTACTGTTAAAATTCAAGACTTAACTTTACCACTAGCTGAAGTAGATTCTATGTCAATTATGAATCAGCTAATTACTATAATAACAACAGCAGTTACAGAAGAAGATAAAACAACTATTCCTCTTCCAAATACATCGTATACTAGCACAATACAAATTAAAACAGGTTCGTACTTTGAGCAACTACCGATTAGTGTGCCAGAAGATACTGCACTTAACGGTGATGAGCTTCGCGGCGTAATTGTATTTCCTAAAGACTCAGTATACACAGGAGCAGTTGCAGCAAGCGCCGCCGACAATACTGTTACTTTACAGGCATTAACAAATATTGTATCAGGTATTCCGATACAGTTCTTTACTGAAAATCCAAATGAAGACTTTGGCGACATTGCTATGTCAACAACTTATTACGTTAAAGATATTATTGATGCAGAAAATAAGAAAATTACAATATCAGAAACAGTAGGCGGACCAGCATTTACAGTTACTACAGGCACAGGCTTTATGTTTGTATATGCAGGTGATTGCTTAAAAGACATGTTCTATGTAAGAGATGCTACTGGTATTAGAAATATGACACTTCAAGGCCTTGCAGGCTTTTTAAGTGTAAGAAACGAATTTGGCACACAACGTCCAACAGGCGGTTCGTATGTATCACTAGATCCAGGCTTAGGTACATTTGATACAAACGTATGGATTAAAAGACGTTCTCCTTATATTCAAAATGTTACTAACTTTGGTGACGGTTGCACAGGATTAAAAATTAGCGGATTCTTACACGACGGTGGAAACAAGTCAATTGTTTGTAACGACTTTACACAAGTAATAAGTGATGGTATTGGTGTATGGTGTACAGGACCAAGTGCATTAACAGAGTGCGTTTCTGTATTTGGATACTACAACTATTCAGGATATTTTGCAGAAGACGGTGGGCGTATACGTGCTACTAACGGTAACAGTTCATATGGTACATTTGGTGTTGTAGCAGAAGGCTATGATGATACCGAAGTACCGATTGCTGCAACTGTTGATAACAGATCAGAACAAGTGCAAGCAAGTGTACAAAGTGCTTTTGGTGCTAATGCTGAACTACTTTCAATGCAATACGCAAATGCTGGTTCTGGATATTATGAACAGACAACTAATATGCTCAAGTATAGTAATAATTTTTTAGAAACTTGGACAAACGATACTAAAGTAACTATACAACAAAACGTATTTTCTCCTATAGCAGAAGCAAATGCATGGACTATTAGCGGAACAACTAGTAATAATGTAGAATGTTATGTAGATCAAGCAGTAAGTGTTACTCCGACTGGATTTGCATATAGTGGCTTATCAACATTAAATATATCAGGTTCAGGTGTATCAGCACAGTTTGATATCACTGTAGGTGCAACTGCTTATACTGCTGAAGTATTTGCAGGTGGCTCTGGCTACGTTACCGGAAACCAAGTAAGAGTACTAGGGAGCGAATTAGGCGGCGTTGACGGTGTTAACGATTGTATTTTAACTGTAGCTGGACTAGCAGGCTCTGCTATTCTTTCAGTAACAGTGTCAGGTACAGTGCCAACTAATAGTAATAAAAAGTCAACATTTAGTATCTACGTTAAACAAGGTACTGCTTCTACAATTGATATTGATGCAATATATAGTGGTACAACTACTGTAACTAGTAGTGTTAATTATAGCTTTAGTACTAAAGCGTTTATAGCTACAGCAGCAACAGGCGGAATGGTACCTACAGAGTTTGGCAGATTAGAATTAGAAAATGACTGGACACGAATTCACTTTGTTGTTTATGATAATAATGCCTTAAATGACACGCTAACAATTAGATTATGGCCAAGAGGTAAAACAGGTGTTGCAGCGAATACAGAATTCTACGGCGCACAATTACAGTTTGGCGACGAACCAACATTTTATCTAGACACAACAACTAACATGCCAACAGCATTTGCTAACTACACAGTTATTGGTGCTGGTACTGGAGCAGACTTAGTTGGAGACGAAATACGTTCAGGCTCAGTATTTGAAACACGTTTAACTGATGAAGGAATTGGATCAGGTGGACGTAAGTATGAAATTGCGTCGAACAACGCACAAGCAGGTGATTTAACAACACTAACACTTTCAGGTGCTGATGAAGGAACAACAACAGGTTATGTAGGAATGAGAGCATTTCTACAAAGTGGTACAGGTGCAGGACAATACGGATTTGTGTCAAGCTATGATACAACTTCAAAAGTTATACATGTAATGAAAGAAACTTTTCCATTATTAGATATTACAGAAACTACTGACACTACAGACTTAATTACTGTAGGAACTGCTACAACAAATAACTTATATGTAAATCAACCAGTTGAATTTATTCCAACTTACTATCAGTCAACAGTTACTGATACTGCATATAAACAACTTAATGTAATTGCTACAACAGGCGGTACTGATAATACACTATTGTTTGAATCTACTGCTGAAATGTCAGTTAACATGCCAGTAAGATTTTATGGCACTCCGTTTGGTGGACTAACTACTAAATTTACATATTATATTAAAGAAGTTGTAGATTCAACTACTATTACAATTACTACTACACCGTTTGGCAATGCATTGCAACTAGCTAATGATAGTGAAACAGATCTTATAACATGTAGTATGAGATTTCCAGGATACACTAATACATTAACTGGACCGACTACTAATATGATTCCAAATATGCCTTTACAATTTACAGGAACAGCAATTGGTGGTGTATCTGTAGGAGATCAATATTATGTTCATGATGTAATAGATGCTAATACATTTTCAATATCAGAACAAATTGTAAATTTAGCAGTTTCAGCAACAGCAGCAACTTCAAATGAAATTACAATTGCAGGCACTGGCGCATTAGTATTAAATCCTATACTATTTTCAGGAGCAGTTACTGGAGGAGTAACAGGCGGTACAAAATACTATATTAGAGAAATAGTTGATGCAACAACAATTACAGTATCTTCAGAATTAATATCAGCTGATGTAGTAGCAACAGAAGTTACTACAAACTTAATTACACTATCTAGTACTGCTGGATTTGTAGCAAATCAACCTATTCGATTTACAGGAAATGCTTTTGGAGGCATTGCTGCTGGAACAACATACTATGTTCTTGCTGTTAATGACGCAACAACACTTACAGTTTCAACTAATCCAAGCGGTTCAGCACTAGCATTAAACACAGCAACAGGTAAAATGATAGCAGAAACACCCGGAGCAGAAGTAACATTAACAACTACTACACAAGCATTTGGAGCTCAAAGTACTGGGCCTAGAGACACAATAGCATACGGTTTTGGTAGTATGATTGCTACTTACTCAACTGCTATTTTTGGCGGAGTTGCTACAGGTACTACGTATTATGTTAAAACTATTGATAGTAATACTCAATTTTCAATTAGTGCTACTGTAGGTGGCGCAGCAGTTACATTACAAACTAGAACAGGTTCTATGAATTTAGGTGAAGCAGGATGGGATCATATTAATGTTGGTACAGATAATGTAGCTGCGATGGATAATTCCACAGTTTACTTTATTGAACCAAGAGTAGGATATAGTGCGCCTGTAGAATCGCAAACTCCATACTCTTTACCAACTGTTGCAGCACCAAGTGAATACAACGGTCTTGCATATGGTAATGGTAAATTTTTAGCAATTGCAGGTAATGTTGATGTAGCAGCAGCATCAGAAGACGGCACAACTTGGTCATCAGTACCGCTTCCTCAAACTAAACAATGGAATGCAGTTGGATACGGAAATGGTTATTGGACTATTATTTCAAGAGATGGCGGACAAGCTGATCCTGGATCAGAAGCGTTGTATTCAAAAGCAGACGGTGACGGTTGGAGATCAACTTATATGCCATCAGTTAGTGGATGGGTAGACGTAGCATACGGAAACGGAAAATTGGTAGCTATAGCAGACGATACAGTAGGTAATTCAGCTGTAGCTTATTCATCAGATGGCGGCAAGACTTGGGCTGCAGGATCAGGAATAACAAACGCATTATGGACAAGTATTGCATATAATTCAGGAACCTTTGTAGCAGTAGCAAAAGGCGGAACATTTAATGCTACAAGTACAACTGGCGGAACAGGCTCAGGAGTACAATTTGATGTATCTTGTTTACCTGGTGAGGCATTTGTTGCTAATACTAATGTTAACATTACTGACGGCCAACTTGGTGCAAGCTATACAGCCGGTGATGTACTTACTATACCAGGTACATCACTTGGTGGAACATCACCAACTGACGATCTTGTAATTACTGTTGGATTGGTAGATGACGGATTGGCACTAGGCTCAACAGCAGGAGCAATTAGTACTTGGGAAATTACCTCAGGTGCTGGATCAAATGACCTTGGAACTAAAGCAGCATACAGTACAAACGGTACTAGCTGGACAGTAGTTGCACTACCAGAAGTAGGACAATGGACAGATGTTGATGGCGGTAATGGGTTATTTGTTGCTGCTTCTAAAACATCAGCAAAACCATGTTATAGTGTAGACGGGATTACTTGGGTAGCTTCACCTTACACTATTGCAACAGGAAAAATATCATACGGACAGGGTGTATTTGTAGCATTATCTACAACACAAGGTCAAGGGTATACTAGTGAGAACGGTGTAATGTGGAAACCTTGGGCAGCCACTAACGATGCTTATGGTGACATAACATTTGGATGGGCTGGAATGGATTATCAAGGAGTATGGATTACAGCAGCAGCACAAGGCACTGGCAGTAAAATATTAGCAGGAACAACAGCAAAAGGTAGAGCCGGAGTAAGCTCAGGTAAACTAACAGGCATCACAATGTGGGAACCTGGATCAAACTATGCTGTTGCACCTACAATAACTATTACTGATCCAAACGCAACAGTACCTGCAACAACACAAGTTAGATCTAGTAACGGTACATTAGCTAATCCTTCATTCTTTAATAAGGGTACTGGCTATAATACTAACTCTACAGCAATTAAGATTCAAGGTGGCGGCTATGCTGATACATATCAAGTTGGTACGTTGTTAACAGTTGATAATCTAGCTAGATTGCCTGGACCAGGTGATAACTTAGTTATTAATGGTATTGACACAATTTATAAAGTTACTAGTGCAGCAGTTGTATTTGGCACAGTTGCTCCAAATATTAAAGCTAACCTTAGAATATCTCCAGAACTTACAATTGAAGATGCGCCTGAACATTCTTCTGCAATTTCAATTAGAACCAAATATAGTCAAGCACGTTTAACAGGACATGACTTCTTGAATGTTGGTTACGGAACAAAGTTAGAATCAAGATATCCTGGAGTACCAGTTGACACAGTATTATCACCACAAGACCAAGCAGTTGAAATTAACTTTGGTAGAGTGTTTTATGTAAGTACTGACCAAGACGGTAACTTTAAAGTTGGTAGTTTGTTTGCAGTTGAGCAAGCAACAGGTATTGTTACTATTAGTGCATCGCAGTTTGGACTATCTGGTCTAGACACATTATCATTGGGCGGTGTGTCAATTGGTAACGCAAGTGTTATTATTAGACAGTTTAGTGTTGAAGATACATTTGTTGCTAACAGTAATGAAATTATTCCAACCCAACGTGCTGTAAAAGCGTACTTGGAAGGAAGACTAAGTCAAGGTGGATCAAACACATTTACAGGACAGTTAATTGCTGGTACTGTATTAGTTGGTGGACCAGATAAAATAAGAAGTACAATCCCAAATGGCGGAATTGGATCAGTAGTTGAAATGCCAGTAACATCAAACTTCCAAGGGCAATTTGCTGGATGGGATGGAGACGGAATGGCACTACAATTTTTCGTAGATAGTTGGGTGCGTTAAAGACATGTTTATAACCCATGTTTTTATAATAAGATAAATAACAATAGTAAAGAATTGATGGAGCTAAAATGGCAGAATTTAAATTAGGTAGAATAAAATTTGTTTGGCAGGGTGCCTGGACAACTGGTACAAGTTATGTTGTTGACGATGTCATTAGCAACGGCGGACAAAGTTATGTATGTGTTAAGAATCACACTGCACGAGCTCTTTTTGCAACAGACTTAAATGATAATCCTACATACTGGAACTTAGTAGCTGGCGGTACAAACTGGACTGGCGATTGGGCAACAAACACATATTATAATGCAGGGGATCAAGCAAAATACGGCGGCATAGTTTATGTTGCAACAGAAGCACATACTTCGGCGGCTACAACTGCTTTAGGTTTAGAAGCTGACCAAAGTAAATGGGACGCATTTGCAGCTACATTTAGTTGGCAGAATGCTTGGAGCATTGGCACACGTTATCGTGTAAATGACTTTGTTTCATATGGCGGAACCACATATGTTTGTAATACTTACCACACATCGGCATCTACCTTGTCAGATGGATTGGAAGCTGATCAATCTAAATGGGACACATTTAACTCAGGCATTACATACTTAGGTGAGTGGACACAGCCTGTTCGCTATCGTATTAATGATGTAGTTAAGTACGGTGCAAGTACATGGATTTGTACATCTATACACACATCTAGCACTAATTTTGATGAAACAAAGTTCGACCTTTTTGTTGAAGGTATGCAATTTGAAAACACTTGGAGCGGTGCAACAACTTACCAAATTGGCGATACTGTTATCTATGGTGGATATTCATATATAGCTAGTGCAAATAATATTAACCAAAATCCGGTTACTGCAACTGCTTATTGGGACGTTTATACAACTGGCTTTAACTTTAGAAGTGATTACGACAATGCAACTGCATATCTTGTAGGCGATGTTGTACGCTTAGGTGGTTATGTGTATCTAAACAAATTAGATTCAACAGGAAATATTCCACCAAACGCTACTTACTGGGATTTATTAAATACAGGATTTAACTGGAGCAATATTAGTCAAACATTTAGTGGCATTGCTGGAACTGTACTAACTGGTACAGGAACAAGTGCAACATTTGATGTTACTAGACAAGGAACTGTTTATACATTAGCTACAGCAAGTGGTGGATCAGGATTTGCTGTAAATGATACATTAAAGATTGCCGGTACTGACGTAGGCGGACTAAGCCCAGTTAACGATGTAAAAATCACAGTAACATCAGTTGATCCGGGTAGTTCAAATGAAATTAACGGAACAACAGTATCAGGTACTTCTGTAACATGGACAACTGGTACAGCATATAACTTAGGTGATGTAGTATTTTTTGCAGCAAGTAGTTATGTTTGTGTAGATGCACACACATCTGCTTCTGGTAACAGGCCAGATGCTGACACTGTTGCTGCTTATTGGAACTTAATGGCAGCTGGTTCTGAATCTTCGATTCTTACAACTGACGGTGACACATATTACTATAGTGCAAATGGACCAGCAAGATTACCAGTTGGAACAGATGGACAAATTTTAAGAGTTAAAAGCGGATTTCCAACTTGGGCATATTACGGTATTGTTAATAACTTAGTTTATGTTTCAACTACTGGTACAGATAGTGTAGGCGATGGTTGGGGACTAACTGTTGATAAGCCTTGGAAAACTGTAAGATTTGCTGCAAAGCAAGTTGAAGAAGGATATTTAAATAGACCTTCAACTGCTATCTTAAAAAAGAATAAACAGTTTATTATGAAAGAAATTAGTAACTGGGTAACTTATACTTACTCTGTTAGTATTTCTGAAGCGGCAGCAGCTACAGATGAATTTACATGTAATAGTACTGCAAACTTAACAGTTAATATGCCTATTGAATTTACTGGTACTGTAGGCGGAGTTACAGCATCAACAAAGTATTTTGTAAAAGAAATTACTAATGCAACTAAATTTACTATTAGTGCAACAGCCGGCGGAACAATTATTCAGCTTAATGATGAAACTGCTACTATGACTGGGTCATTATCATATGACTATGATTTATGTCAAAGAGATGCAGGCTTATTAGTTGATGCATTAGTATTTGATATTGGACACGGCGGAAACGAAGAAGTAACTTACGCAGCTCAGCAATACTACACAGTAGCAGGAACAGCATACATTAATTCTAACTTTGGCCAGCAATTAACACAAACTATTGCAGCGTATAACTACATGAAAGATTTAGTTAATAACGTAGTAACAAACAAGCCGGCAATTAGTTATCAATCTAAAAATGGTGTATACGATGGACCTAAGCAACACTTTGAGGCAACTGCAACATTCTATGAAGACTTAAACATTGAAGCAGAAGTTACCGCACTATTAAGTGTAGTAACAGACGGTATATATGTTGGATCTAAAACTGGTATACCAGCAGGCGTTTATGCTACTAACACTATTGCAGTTAAAACAGGTACATATTTTGAAGTACTACCGATTGTGATTCCAAAAAACACAGCAGTAGTAGGAGACGAACTACGTGGTACAGTTATACGTCCACAACCAGCTATTAAAGATTTAGCTAAAGATAAACCTAAAACAATATCAGCAATCAACCGTATTAAGTCTGTTGTTCCTAACTTATTAAGTAACACTGCAATTTATAGTACTACTGGTAATACAACAGCACAAACATACATTTACGATTCATACGAAAGTATTTTAGAAGCATCAGCTAACAGTAATGTTAGTACTATGACTTCTATTATAAATGGATACACTGCACCAGCAACTATATTAACTGATCCTACAGAATATGATACAGGATTCTTTAATGCACGTAGACTTCTTGTTGCTAACAAAGCATTTTTACAAGCAGAAGTAAGTGCATGGATTAATGCACAAGTAGCTGGATCAATTGCTCCGTTTGTTGGATTTAGTTATGGAACAGACGAACAAGAAAATTGTGAACGCGATACAGGATATGTTGTCGATGCAGTAGCTTATGATTTAACATACGGTGGTAACTTGCAAACTAGTGTTGCAGCTCGTGCATATTACTCATTAGGAGAATACATTGGTACTGCTGATTCAAAACTAAGAGCATTAGCTGTACAAGATAGAATTAGAGATATCATTGATAACATTGTTACCGGTGATACAGCAGGATGGACAGAAACTCCTGCAAATGCAGAAGTACAAGACGTAAGTGGCACACCAGGTAGTGCAACAGCATCATCCTTTGCAGTAGCAAAACTACAACAAATTCGTGATACAATTAATACTGGAACTGAAGCAGCAGTTGTACAACCAAGTACAGCTCACGTAAATCCACGTATTGTATCAGCGGTTACTGCACTACAGAATGCAAAAACAACTTTACAAGCCAACTCAATTGCTTGGATTAAGAATAACTATCCTAGTTTAGTATTCAACGAAACATTATGTTCACGTGATATTGGTTATATACTTGACGCATTAGGCAATGACGCAATGCTATCAAGTAACTTTGCTTCTATAACAGCAAGTAGATCTTATAGACGTGGTATCACAAGCACTGATGTAGTTATCAACAGTCAACTATTAGAAACTACTGGTGTATTAGATTACTTACTTGATATTGTTAAAGAAACAACAAAGGGTACAGATACATTAACTGCTAACCTTAACTTAATGACAGGAATACTTAAAGACGGCGTTGCAACACTTCCGACAGCAGTATATCCAGACCCAGTTGGTTACGATGCAGGATACTTTAATGCACGTAGATTACTTATTGCAAACAAAGAATTTATTAAAGCAGAAATAAGTGCTTGGATTGATGCAGAAATAGTTGCAGGCAACGCTCCGTTTAACGGATTTACATATGCAGGCGATAATCGTGTAAAATGTGAACGTGACATGGGCTATACAGTTGATGCACTAATATTTGACTTAACTTACGGCGGTAACTTAGGAACAGTTATTAATGCTCGTTCATACTATGCAAACGGTGTACTAGTTGAAGTAAGCGGTGAAGAACCTGCTAAAGCAGTTCAACTACGTCTTAAAGATATTATTGACAACATTGTTACTGGTAATACAGCAGGTTGGACAGAAACTCCAGCAAATGCCGAAACACAAGATGTAAGTGGCACAGCAGGTAGTGCAGCGGCAGCAACATTTGCACAAACAAGAATTCAAGAAATACACGATACAATTGATACTGGTACAACACCAACTACAATAGCACCTGTAATTACTTGGGCAAGTGCAGCACTACAAGCTGACTTTGCAAGTGTACAAGCAGCGAAAGCACATATTCAAGCTAGCTCAATTCAATGGGTATTAGACACTTATCCAACACTATCATTTAATGAAGCAACTTGTTCACGTGATGTAGGATTTATTGTTGATGCACTAGCATACGATATAGTACTTGGAAGTAACTTCCTATCAATATGGAATGCAATGAGTTACTATAGAGCAATTGCTAGTTCTCAAGTTGTTGTTGCAAAACAACTACAACCAACTATTGGTATTATTGGGTATGTTGGCGGAGCAGTTACAGAAGCAGCAAGAGGTATTACAAACTTAACTGGTAATACAGTTGCAAGTGATAGAATTGCTACTAGTACACACGCTATAGCAGACATACTTAATAACGGTGCTGACGCAGTACCTGTTGAAGTAATGCCACTTCCGTCAAACATTGCAGCTGGATATGAAAATGCTGCAAGACTAATTGCATTGAACACTACTTTCATTAAAGCAGATGTTAGCAAATATATTGAAATAAACGATGCAAGTGTATGGTCAGGATTGGGCGCAGATGGACAAGCAAGATGTCAACGTGATGTTGGATATATTCTTGATTCTATCCGCTACGATTTAACATACGGTGGTAACACACAAACACTTATTAGTGGTAGAGCATACTTTACGTTTATTAACTACAATGGTGGCACAGAAGTTGAAAAAGCAGCAACAGTAGCAGCATACGGACATATTAAATCTATATTAGATGACATTGTTACTAAAGCTAGTGTAACTGCTCAAACAGGAAACACAGAAACACAAAATACAACAGGAACAGCAGGTAGTGCAAGTGCAGGAACATTTGCACAAGCAAGAATGCAAGATGTTGTTGATTATATTAATAACGGCTCGCCAAATGCAACAATACTACCTGACACAACATGGGTTGAAGCAAACTTAGTATCAGGTGCAAACAGACTGTTAACTAACAAAACAGAAATTCAAAGTGATGGCTTAGTATATGTACAAAAATTCTTCCAAGAATTAACATTTAATCAAGCAACGTGTTCACGTGATATTGGATACATGGTTGATGCAATAGCATACGATATGATGTTTGGTACTAACTTTGCATCAATTGTTACTGGTAGAAGCTATCATAGAGGAGTTGCATCAGCGCAACTTGTGCTTGCTGAACAGAAGAAAGCATCACTAGGATTAATTAAATTCTTAAAGTATAAAACTAAAGCAGTAGCAACAGGCGGAGCAGTAGCACAAATTAATGAAACGTTTGATGATATTACACATACAATAAAAGGCGGAGCAGTACCTAACATACTATGGCCTAGCTATACAGGTGTTGACGCTGAAGATTATGCAGGCGCTAAACTACTTACTCAAAATAAAGCATTTATTGCTAGAGAAACATTACAGTATATTGCAACTAATTATGCATCAATAGTTTATAGTGCAGAAGCATGTGCTAGAGATGTTAACTTAATTATTGATGCTTTACGTTATGACTTAACATACGGCGGCAACTTTGCAACACGTCAAGCAGCATTAGCATACTATTCACAAATTGGTACTAATGACTTACAAATTGATGCAAATGATAAAGCAGCAACATTAGCAGCATTTGGAAATATGAAATTAATTGTTGCAGATATTGTAGCAGGTGCTACTTCTTATACTGCACTACAAGGCGGTGTAACACGTATTACTGGACTAACAGGTGACGCAACTACTGCTGGTCTAACAAACACTAAAGTACAAGCATTAATTGATTATATTGACGACAAAGACGCAAATCCAATTACCGAAGTACTACCAAGTACAGGTTGGGTAACTACAGCAATATCAACACAAGCTGGATTGTTACTTTCAGCAAGAGCAGCAACAATTGATCTTGTTACAGGATTCATTAATGAAAACTATCCAAACTTAGATTACGATGCTGCAACATGTGAAAGAGATGTTGGTCTTATTATCGACGCTGTTGCTAACGACTTAATGTTAGGATCAAACTTCCGCTCAGTTAAAGCAGGTATGTCTTATCATCAAGCACAAGCAGTATTAGCAATTACTGGTACACAACGTAAGCCAACATTACAATCTATGAGACACTTATACAAATTGTTAACTGATATTGTAGAAACTGACGCTTATGCATTAAATTCAGTTAAGCATAATATGAGAACAATTATTAACATTATTGATAAAGGTACAGGCGAAACTCCAGATACTTACGGAACAATGAGTTACTACAATAATGCTACAATGTATCGTGCTTCGGAAATACTTAAAGCAAATACAAACTATCTAGCAAACGAAGCAACAGCTTGGATCACACAGAACTTTGGCGGAACTGTAACTGAGTCTACTTCACCAGCTAATACTTATACAACTAGTGAAAACCACAACTTAAAAGTAGGCGACCCAGTTCAATTTACAGGATCGTTTGGTGGTTCGTCAGATGAAGTAGTATACTATGTATATTCAACGCCGTCAGACACTACATTTACTATTGCACTTGCAGTAACAGATTTAAGTGAAATATCACTAACAACACAAACAGCACCAGCAACAACTACAGTAAGTTATGCGTTTGATGCAGCAGCGTGTCGTAGAGATATGAGCGAATATGTACTTGCAGTTGCAATGGATTTAAATGCATCAAGTAACTATAAGTCAACTAGATCTGCTGAATTATATGTTAACGCAGTAGTTGGTTCAGAATACTCAGACATGTTTAGATCAAGAAATGCATGTGGATTGAGAAACTGTACATTAAGTGGACTAGACGGTGACTTAACTGAAGAAAATGATTTCTATACAAAACGTCCAACAGCTGGTGCGTTTGTTGCACTTGATCCAGGATTTGGACCAAATGACAGAAATGTATGGGTATTAACACGTTCACATTACTCACAGAACGTTACTATGTTTGGTACAGGTTGTACTGGTGCTAAGATTGATTCTGCACTACATAACGGTGGTAACAAGTCTATGGTTAAAAACGACTTTACAACTATTATTAGTGATGGTATTGGCGTATGGTGTACAGGTTCAGACTCACTAACAGAGCTTGTGTCTGTGTTTAACTATTACGGTTATGCAGGGTATCTTGCAGAACTAGGTGGACGTATACGTGCTACTAACGGTAACAGTTCATATGGTACATATGGTGTTATTGCTGAAGGCGTATCAAGTTCAGAAGTTCCAATTTTTGGTACAATGAATAACAAAGCAGCGCAAGCACAAATTACTGAAGTAGTTACTGATGGTACTACTGAAATACTAAGATTTGAGTTTGGTAATGCAGGTTCAGAGTATTCAAATAGTTTACACGTTGTTAACGGCGCTGGTTACAATGCCGCTGCAATTGCAGACGAATTTAGAGATGCTACTACGTTTGAAACAAGAATTATTGATATTGATAACTCAGAAGGAGTTGGCGGATCAAGTTACGTTACAGCAAGTAACGCAGCACAAAGTGGTAACACAACACAAATTACTATCGCAGCTACAGACCAAGCATTAAGTGCAGCTTATGTTGGTATGAGAATACAAATTGTTGCTGGTACAGGTGTTGGGCAATTTGCAAATATTGCTACTTATGGTACTGGTAGTAAGATTGCTACAGTTACTAAACCATCAACAGGCGCAGCAGGCTGGGATCATATAGTTCCAGGAACACCAATTGTAAATGCTCTTGATTTAACAACTAGTTATATTATTGAACCACAAATATCTTATACTGCACCAGGATACACAGCTACAGCTAGAACTATGGCATCAACTGCTGATTGGTCAGAAATGACATATGGCGCAGGAAAATTTGTTGCTGTAGAGGGTTCAGGTACAACTGCTAATTATTCAGCAGATGGTATTACTTGGGCAGATGCTGGAGCATTAAGTGGAAACTTAGCCTGGACTGATGTAGTATACGGTGGCGGTGAAGGTTCTAAAGCGTATGCTGTATTAGGCGGAATTGGCGGCGAAGGTGCAATACTTGAAGCTGTATTAGGCGTAGCTAATGTTAATGGTGACGCAACAGCAGATCAAATTGCAAGTGTAAAAGTTATTAATGGTGGTCAAGGTTATACAACACCTCCGACTATTACATTTACTCCTACAAATGGCGGTATTGGCGCAACAGCAACAGCAGCAGTTATTGATGGACAAATTAGAGATGTAACAATTACAATTCCAGGTTCAGGATATAATACTGTTCCAACAGTTGCAGCGGTTACTGATAGAATTACTAGTGGTGTTGTAGAGCAATGGGGACGTAAATATTATACAGATCCAACAGTAATAATAAGTGATCCATTTGTAGCAGACGGTGCATGGGCAGCAACTACAGCATTTAGTTTAGATGATATTATATATCATGTTAATACAACAGTAACGCCTAATATTAAAAACTGGTATCGAGTAACCACAGCTGGTACAACAGCAGCAGGTGGTCCAGTACATGCTAGTGGAGCAGTTGCTAACGGTAGTGCTGTATGTACACACATTGGTGTTTCAGCAGTATTAGTACCGTCTAGAGTGTCAGAAGCAGGCGCAACAGACGGACTTGTTAAGTTAACTGTACAACAATCAGGCTCAGGATATCTTACAACTCCTACTGTACAAATATTAGATACAGCAGCAAAATTTGTAGCAATTGCTACATCAACTGGAGATAACTGTTATACAACAGCAGCAGGCATTGCAGCAGGAACAGCTTGGACAGCAGGATCTAGCACAGGTAAAACTGACTTAACTTCATTAACATATGGTGCAGGAATTTATGTTGCAATAGGCGGCTCAAATAGTGCAGTATCTAGTACTAACGCAACTACATGGATTAGTAGAACTATTCCAACACTTGGAGCAGGAACATATTCAGACGTATTATACGGTAATGATGTGTACTTTGCAATCGCAAGCGGAACAAACGCAACTGCTACATCAACTAATGGTAACTCATGGAGCACAGGCGGAACTATGCCTTCAAGTGCAGCATGGGGCAGTTTAGCATATGGTAACGGACGTTTTGTTGCAATTGAAACTGGAACAGCTTCAACTAAAGCAGCAATTAGTTTAGACAAAGGTGCTAACTGGATTGCTACGTCATTACCTGCAAGTACTACATATAATAAAATTGCGTATGGACAAGGTTTATTTTTAGCAATATCAAATAACACTATTGCAGCAACTAGCCCAGATGGCATTACTTGGACACAACGTGTATTGCCAAGTAGTTCAAATTGGAGTCTAGCAGCATTTGGTAATACAGATCGTAATCCAATATGGTCAGTTGTATCTGCAACTAACGGCACAAGTGCAGCAACACTTAGAACAGGTGCAACATCAACTGGTCGTGTAGCAGTAGCAAGTGGTACAGTTACAGAAGTACGTATGATTGAGCCAGGATCAGGATATCCAAAAGGTGTTGTAACAGCAACTACTGAGTCAGGAAGTGTTATTACAGTTGACGACACTACTAACTTAATAGACAATCAACCAATTGAGTTCGAAGGTGTATCAACTGGAGGTCTTCTAGAAAACATAACTTACTATGTAATTGGATCAAGTATTGTTACAAATACATCGTTTAAGGTATCAGCTTCAACAGCCAATGAAACACCGGTATCAATTACTGATACTACTGCATTAACTGGAACATATAGAGCTGGTCCAATATACACACTAACAGACCCTAACAAAGTTAAAACTTGTAACTTACGTATTAGAATGGGCGATGGTGCATTTGGTAACCCAAGTTTCACTGATCGTGGTGCTGATAACACAACTGCTACTGCACAAACAGTAGGTGATGGATTTGCTAATTTGTATCAACCAAGTACATTTATTGATGTTGCTGGGTTATACGAAGCGCCAGTTCCAGGTGCAAACGTTGAGTTTGCAAGTTTACCAGGTGAATATTATAAGCTAGTTACAGTAACTAACTTATTAGGCGACAAAGGTAACTATACAGCTACATTACAGTTAAATCCAGGACTAACGGTATTAAAAGCGCCAAGTCATGGTGATAAAGTTACAACTAGAATTAAATACTCACAAGTACGTTGTACTGGACACGATTATCTATATATTGGTACTGGTAATAAGACACAGACTAATTACCCATTTGTAGATATAACTAAAGCAATCCTAAGTAATCAAGAATTATTTAGTGGTGGTGGACGAGCGTTCTTTACAAGTACTGACCAAGACGGTAACTTTAACGTTGGTGACTTGTTCGGAGTACAACAGGCAACTGGTACTGCTACACTAAATGCTAGTGCGTTCAACCTAAGTGGATTGAACAGCTTACAACTTGGTGCATTAGAACTAGGAGTTGACAGTGCTGTCATTACACAGTTTAGTACAGATCCATTCTTTACAGCTGATAGTGATAACATTGTCCCAACACAGAGAGCGATTAGAGCTTATATTACTGCACAGATTGGTGGCGGTCAAAGTAGCTTGAATGTAAACACATTAACGTCAGGTATTGTGTATATTGCAGGAAATTCGATAAGTACTACTACAGGCGCTGGTATTAACATAACGTCGAGAATGAACTTTACAGGTGGAATTACTGGTACACCAGTAGCACTTGCATTCTTTATGCAAAGATAAACGGAGAAAGAAATGGCAACAGGAAGATTAGAAACCCCAATAGTAGTTGGGAACGTATTAGGAAGCGATACAACAGTATACACAGTGCCAGTAGGCTCTTATGCTGTATGTAATGTTTCAATAACAAATACTACTACAGCAGCAGTAACATTGAGGTTAGCGTTATCAGTAACGCCAGCATCACCGGGTATTGCAGAATACATTGAATATGACACAGTAATTGCTGGTAAAGGTGTATTTGAAAGAACTGGACTAGTTATGGGCGCAGGCCTAGCATTAGTAGCAGTAGCAAACACAGGTTCTGCCTTGTCTGCAACAGTATACGGTATAGAAACATCAACGACATAAGGAGTAAATAATGCCACGATATAATACTATATATCCAGTAACAACAAGATCAGGAGTAGGTACTATTCAAGCACCAGGCACTGGCTTGTTTACTACATTAACTGGAACAGCACCATACACGGTGACGCTACCAGATCCTGCATTGTTTGCTGGAGCACATCAGTCGTTTTGGAATAATTCTACTGGAGTAGTAACGTTGGCAAGCCCAAGCGGAAGTATCCAAGTAGCAGGCGGTGCTGATGCAGCAACATTTGCAATGGGACAAGATTCGATGGTTAGTTTAGCATCAAATGGTGAACACTATTTGTTATATGTTAACACAGGCGGATTTATTACTGCAACAGGGTTAACTGTAAATGGTCCAGCAGAAATTACTGGTGCTAATACTTTTAATGTTGGAACTGGTCAAACTACATTAGACGGTAACTTAATTGTTAATGGCGGAACTGTTAGAGCAAGTTCGTCGTTTACACCGTCGGACAACTATGACTTAATAACAAAGACATACCTAGAATCCCAATATGGTAAACCTTGGGTAGTACAAGCGGCTAACACAACTGTCGCAGGCGGCGGAAGATATTTTGTTAATACAGGATCATCGGCACTAACATTGACATTGCCGACAAGTCAAGCCGTAGGTACAGAAATTCATTTTATTGACTACGCTAGAACATTTAATGTTAGAGCATTAACTATAGGCAACAACGGTCAGCGTATTATGGGTAGTATAGATACTATGACAGTGAACACACAAGGTGCTGCATTTTCATTAGTTTGGTCTGGTTCTACTAACGGTTGGCTAATTACACACGGTATTTAAGAAGGAAACAATATGGCTATTGATTATAACGGTTTAAAAAGAATTACATCTGCAAGCATTGTTGATGGTAATGTAACCGCAAGTGACCTAGCAGCTAATAGTGTTAACAGTACTAAACTTGCTAACGGCAATGTTACTTCTGCTAAAATGGCAGTTAATTCAGTTAACCTAGGAACTAACACAGTTACAGGTACACTACCAGTTAGTAAGGGTGGACTTGGTACTACTAATCCATTCGGCGGCGCATATCGAGCAATCGGGTCAAGCGGTTCAGCAATTAATAGTAGACAACATGGTGTTCAAGGAATGCAAGTGTTTACTGGTAGCGGAACTTGGAGCAGACCTAGTAATGTTAGATTTATTAAAGTACAGATTACAGGTGGAGGCGGTGGCGGCTCAGGTCATGGTGAAAGTGGCGGAGCAGGTGGCTACTCAGAAAAAGTAATTGACGTATCTGGTATAAGCAGTGTAAGTGTAAGTATTAGTGGCGAGTCAGGTGGTACATATTATTCAGGCGCTGGCGGCAATGGTGGAGGCAGTAGCTTTGGACCATACTTATCAGCTGGAGGCGGTCGTGGAGCAAATAGAAACAATCAACACTCAGGTGGCTTAGGTGGCGTAGGAAGTGGCGGCAATGTTAATACATATGGCGGTGGCGGAACTAATCACCACGGACGTTCATGTTGGGGTGGCTCTAGTTTTTGGGGCGGAGCAGTAGCAGCAGGACACCCACAAGGTGGCAACTTTAGTCACAATCATCAATCACACAGCGCACCTGGATCAGGTGGATCAGGTGGTTATTTTCACGGACACAGAGGTTCAAATGGACGCCCTGGTTACTGTGTTGTAACTAACTACTATTAAACAAAGGCAAAGGTTAAAATATGGCATTTAATTATAATTCACTAAAGAAAATTACTTCTGCAGGTATTGTTAACGGCTCAGTTGCAACAGCTGATTTAGGCGGTAGTTCTGTCGGAAGCTCAGAAATAGCTAACGGTCAAGTTACAAGTGGAGACCTTGCTGTTAATGCAGTTAACTTAGGAACTAATGTTGTTACTGGTACAGCAGCAACTGGTAAAGGCGGCACTGGACAAACAAGTGTTGGTAGTAGTGGTACAATATTATCAATTAACGGAAGTAATAATACATTACAGTATACTGGTCACGGCATTCAAGGAATGCAAGTGTTTACAGGCTCTAGTACATGGAGTAGGCCTAGTAATGTTAGATTTATTAAAGTCCAAATTGTTGGTGGCGGAGGTGCTGGCTCAGGTCACGGAGAAAGTGGCGGAGCAGGTGGTTACTCGGAACGTATACTTGATGTATCAGGTATTAGTAGTGTAAGTGTAAGCATTGGAGGCGAGTCAGGTGGTACATATTATTCAGGTGCAGGTGGTAACGGAAATGGC
>TARA_Y100000385_G_scaffold280383_1_pt1 | contig 33202 bp, 16 predicted proteins | sample TARA_Y100000385 | Tara Oceans TARA_Y100000385 (sample SAMEA2620980) | marine metagenome | biome: marine biome (ENVO:00000447); feature: surface water layer (ENVO:00002042); material: "saline water (ENVO:00002010), including plankton (ENVO:xxxxxxxx)" | depth 5 m
TATTTTCTCTCTTTTTTTCAAAATTTTATCTTTAAGATTTTCAGTATTACTCAGAAAAATCAAAAATATAATGAATGGAATTAGGGTCAAAAGGATTAAAAATTTATAGCTTTTATTCGAAGTTTTCAGTAAATCAAATACGCTAATATTATCAGATAAAAAATCTTGCTCACGCACAAAAATTGGATCATTTTTTCCATTTACGTGATTGTTTGAAATTATCATGAATAAATTTGAATTTGGGTTAAATGAAATTGTTTTAGCACCTGCTATCATTGCCGAATTAAACCCTTCGAATTGTTTAATTAGATTATTTTTAATATCAATAAGAAAACAATTTTGTTTCGTTATTAATAAATGATTCTCTTTATATGGAACTATTTTTACTTGGTTTAAATCAATTTTTGGGTCAAATAAATCTGAAATAGTTGTTTCGCCACAGTATTCCCAGACATGAGAATTTAAATCTAATCGCCATAAATCATGCAAATATTCTGTGTAGACATTCAATTTTTCATTTATTTTTTTTCGAAACCCCCCTAAAATATATAAATTAGAATCTTCTACTTTGCTAATAGCTAAACGTCTTGGCAATGGTTGACTTTCATTTGGAAAATAATTGTAGTCAAACCATTCTTTAGTGCTATTGTCAAAATATGTTAAATTATTTTTGTCGGTAAATAAGCCATACCCTCCAAAAGAAAAAACTTTTTTTTGATACTCAAATAATGAAGACTGATATTTGTTTCTATGATCAAAAGAATCATCAGCTCTGTAAATCTCATTGTTTTCAAAAATATATACTAATCCTCCTCCTTTTGATATTAGATAACCTTTTTTGTCAACTTTAAGAAAATTAAAATTAAAATGCGGAAAATTTGTGTTATGCCTATATACACTGTAGGATTGCCCATCTTCTGTTTTATAAATATCTTCTTCAGTAATGATATAAAAATGACCTTCACTTTGAAATGTAATAAATCGATCTATAATTAATTCTGGGGCTAATTGTAGGGTAATTATAAAGAAAAACACAATTTTTAACATATGAAAAATATTAACTAAATATATAAAATTATAGTTTTAACAAATACAGGATAACTTACGGAGTCCGTCAATTTTTTAAATTTAGTAAAACTAATTGTTATATTTTGACGTATTAATTAGTATATATTTTAAAAAAACTTTTATTAAATTATAAAAAAAAATTAACCAATGAAAAAATTATTATTACTAAGCCTAATATTCATTTTCTCTGCTTGCAGTGGAAGCGATGATGACAATGTAACTTTAAACCAGGATTTTGTAGGCAGCTGGTCCGGAATCTCAGTTGATAATAGCCAACCTCCAATGACTGAAGAAATAGACATTACTTTTGAAAGTGACGGCGAAGGTTATTCAACTTTTGACAGATATGACATAGATAATAATCTTATACTGACAAGAAATTATGATATTACATGGTCTTCAACATCCAATACCATTACCATAAATTATATTGATTACGGTCCTGATAATCAGCAATATAATGATATACAGACTAATAATTACGAATTTATTGATTCTGACTCCTTTAGGTTTTTTGAAGACGATGGGGATACTGTTATTATGTACCGATATTAACTATATAAAATCTTGACAAGACCATGAAAAAATTATTATTACTAAGCCTAATAATCATTTTCTCCGCTTGCAGTGGAGGAGATAATGATAACGACACCAACCTTGATAATCCGTTTAGTGGACAATGGTCTGGAGTTTATAACGAAACAATAAGTTATGATGGTGTAAGTTCAGGAACGTGGCAAGGAACTGTTGATCAGAATAACTTTATTGGTGAGTATGTGAGTTCGGAAAGCAACGAAATAGATACGTATTCAGGATTTGTTTCTCCTAGTGGCGATGCGTCACTAACAGCCGGAACCACAACAGATGGTGCTATTTTTACAGGGGTTATGTACGGAAATGAGGCTTCTGGAGTATTTGTAAATAATACTTCCACTCCTGCTGATTATGGCACATGGATAGGAACAAAAACAATACCTGATAATGATTATACTTTTAATGAATTTGTCGGTACTTGGCGCTTAATATCAGAATCAGGAGATGGCACTGATTTGTATTTAAATGATTGCCAACTTAAATCTACTATTGTTGTTTCCCCTACATTTTTACTCATTAATGAATTTAGTGATAGCTCATTTTGTGGATTTAATTCATGCAGTATAAACAGCTTGGAAACATGGAATATCACATATGAATCTGGATCAACATTTGTGCTAATTAATCAAACTAGAGATACAAATTTTTGTAATGGAGAAGTAGATGACACTGATACTAGCCTACAACTGACTATTAATTTTCAAATTATAGGCAATGGGCTTGAGGTTAGTTATGACTTACCAAGTAGCGACGGCTCATCATCCTTTATCCAAAAGGAATATGTGAGAATCTAAAATTGAGACTTAACAAGTTTAAGGAATATTGATATCATTCGACGAAATTTTTTATAAAACTGATGCAATGTTTCGAAATTAGCTCAATAGGGTGTACAAATTATCCCCAAGAATAATTTATTGTTTTTGGGGATTTTTTTGTACGTATTTGTACGGTAAATTTGAATAAGCCATAGAGAAACCCCAAAAATCCAGCCTAAAACCAATTAAACCACAGTACCGCAACCTGTTCAGCCTTTATAGTAACCTTTTCAGGTGCTACAATGTCAAGCGAAACGGCTTTTCAATGCGTTTTGTTAGGGATTAAAAATCTTGACTGACTCGACAGCTCCACTCAAAAGCTTAAAAAGGGACTCTTGAAAAGATACAAGGGTTCTTTTTTTACAGCCTATTTAAATTCTTATTTGAATTGGAAATCGCAAGACATTTAGCGCTAAAATAATAGGTCTCTTTACAGGTCATTGTTAAATAATTTATTAACTTCTGAGATCATTTCCGAGGTATCATTATAAATTAGTTCATAACAAGGCCGTTCACTACACCAATCTAAAAAAGCGGCTGCATTCTCAGCTAGCGGTGACAGCCAGGAATCTGGAATAATTTTTTCAAACGCTTTGACATTAGAAATTTGTGCACATGAAAATGCCGCCTTTGCATCGTATTTGATAAACACAAACCCCTCGCAAGGCCTGTGCATTGACGACCGCTGCTGTATAGGAGGCAAATAACGCACATGCTTTTCTAACTGTTTTAAATGAAATTCTTCAGACTGCTCTAATTCCGGATAAAAGGGGGAAAGTACTGCCAGGCTATTTCGCTTAATTGAAATCGCTGCAGGAAATTTATAGACTTGCTGTAGCTCAGCATCAACTGGGACAAAATCGTCAGCTATACATTCAAACCCATGCGCTTGAAGCAGGGCTAAGGAAGTGCTTTTGCCATTGCCAGAATCGCCTAAAAACAGCATGCATTTTTCATTTTTTGCAACGGCTGAGGCATGAAAGACTCCAAGCCACTCAGATTCCTTTTTTTGATACAGCGCTTGTACTAGCTCCATTGAAAACTTTCCTTGAAAGTAATGGGTTTCATCAGATTTCCAAGCCCCTATAAAACAATTATTTACATATAATAATAGTTCCCCGTATTTTTTAAACACACTGAAAGTATGTGTAGCTTTAGCACTTTTATTAAGCTCTAGATGTGCAAATTTTAGATGCAGTAGCTCTAATTCCAGTTCGGACTCATAAGCCACTTTAATTACAAGCTCATTAATCTTATAATATTTGACGTATTTAAATGCGTTTGCGATATTAATATCTTTGTAGTCCTTAGTGTTTTTGGCACTTAATTTATGAGATTTTTCAAGATAAAAATCTTGTAAATCTTCTGCCAATTGCTGTGCTTCTTTTGAGGAAATCACCATCTCATTTTTTAAGCCCTTGACAATATTTTTGAGGGGAGTCTTGTTATGGATTTTCGCCATTATAGCGGCTGCTGCCTTTTCTACTATAACGTATTGGTTTGGCGCGGCAAACCAAACGATGGATTTGTCTTCAAGAGGTTTAATGAGGCAGGTCGTTTTCAATAGAGGGTTTGCTTTATTAGCTTATAATTCAAAGGTACTATTTTTTAATTTTATTGGCGACCACTGTTCCCTCTTTTAACTAAAAAAACCTCTCAGCAGAAATGAGGAGGTTTTTTTAGTTAAATACTTATAATTTTAGTACACAATTGTTTGAATAGAATGTGCAGGGATGTGCTGTTCAAAACCCTTCATACCTATGTATATTTTATAGTTAATATCATCATCTGTTTCATTCATCACTACGGTTGCGATGCTCTCGTCATTGTTCATAAAGGAGGTGCTCAATAGATGGCTTCTGCTTGAAACCGTACTAATTCGTTTGGCACCAGGCTTGATGAACTTGGAGAAGTGTCCTATGTAGTAATAGGAGGGGGTCAGAATTACTTCATTTGTATCTAAGTCTGCATGAATTGGTGCAAAACAAAAGTTACCTACATGGTTAGGACCGCCATTTTGATCTAACAAAATATTCCAATCGGTCCAACCGACAGTACCGCTATTAAAATCATTAATCATAGAAGAACCATAGCGTTCTGCATTGGGCCAAAACTGGTATTTATCTGCGTCAAATGCCTCAATACAGCCCTCAGTAAACAGTAGTTTTTTATCGGGATAGGATTCGGTTACATTTTTTAAATTATCAAACATAGACCGCCCTCCAGCCCAACGCTCATACCAGTGAAATCCAATTCCCCAGGCATATTTAGCGGCTTCCGGATCTTCAAAAATTGTGGTTGCACGATTGCTTATTAAATCTCTATTGTGATCCCAAACGACAATTTTTTTGTCGCCCAGGCCCTCACGCTCCATGGTAGGGCCCAAATGATTTTTCAGAAAATCACGTTCTTCCTCAGCAGTGTAAATACAGGATTCCCAACGCTGAACTGCCATGGGCTCATTTTGTATGGTGATGCCCCAAATGGGCATGCCCTCAGCTTCATAGGCTTTTATGAATTTTGTATAATAAAGTGCCCAAGAGTCATAATATTCAGGCAGGAGTTTTCCGCCTCTTAGCATCTGCTTACTATCTTTCATAAATGCTGGTGGACTCCAAGGACTTGCATAGGTTAAAAGACTACCACCCGCGGCGGCTAAAGCGCGTTTGATAAGAGGGATTCTAAATTCTCTATCGTGTTCAATAGAGAAACTCTTTAAGGCTTTGTCATCATCAGATACATAGGTAAAGGTTTCACTACTAAAGTCGGCACTGTGTATGGGGGTTCTTAAAAGCGAATATCCGATCCCCTGCTCAGCATCGTAATAAGCACTTAAAATCTTTTCTTGCTGATCAATAGGAAGTTTGGCAAAAACTTCCGCAGAAGCGTCTGTAATAGCCCCTCCAATACCAATAAAGGATTGGAATGATTTTTTGGGATTTACAAACACAGAAACCTCGTATTCAAAGGGTTGGCTAAGTGCTTTGAATTTTTTCCTGTCAGTGATTTCCATACGTTGTGTCGTATTGGAGGCAGTAGTATAGACAACAGCGTGCTTATAATCAGTTGAATACATTGGGCTAGGGGTGTTTTTATTTTCAGTACAGCTTGTGCTTAGTAGGCCGTAAAGTAGTAATGCTCTAAAATTCATTTTAGAAATTTATATAGTGGTTAGTATTTTATTATTTTTTTAGTAATTAGTCCTTTGGTTGTTGTAATTTTTATAAAATAGGACCCACTTCTTAAGTTGTTTATAAGAAGTGTTTTATGTGTTGAGTTAATAGCGTTAAGTCTGTAAACGACGCGTCCTGATAGATCGAACAGTTCTATTTTTTTAATTCGATTGTCTACGCCCGTTTTTAGCGTTAATGTCTCGTTAAACGGATTTGGATATATAGAAACATAAGTGTTTGGCTGTTCAAATGCAGTACTGCTTAGGTTGCTGTCAGAGTACAAAAACTCCATCCAATTTAAATTAAACCCAGATTGCGCCACTCTTAGTTTTAAGGTATAAACACCAGCTTCTAAGTTGATTTCATGAGATTCAGTTACCCAAGATTGCCAACCTCCAGTCGTTGATAAATTAAAGGAACCAACAACGTCACTACTTTCATTATCTATAAGCGAAAGCTCAATGCGTCCAGATTGGTTTTGTGCTGCGATTCTAAAATTTAAATCATAGATTCCAGATTCACTGATAAAAACGGGATATTCTGCGTAATCGTTGACATCTGTATAGCCAATATTTAAGCCGCCACCTGTATCGCTAGTATTTTCGGTCGCGAGTCCAGATTGGTTGGTGTAGCTTTCTGCCTGAATGAGCCCTGGTATATAAAATCGTTCTGTTAGGGTGTTTTCTACAGGAAAATTAACAAGGGCTTCTAATACTGAATTGTATTCAGAACTAATAATCCCCCCAGTATGGTTAATTTTTAAATCATCTTGGTAGTGTATATAGTTGGCCATTGTGAAAACTAAAACCAAGCTGTTTGCGGGGTCTATTTCGATAGACTCAATGGTTGAAGCCTCTCCATTAATTAAAATTTCAAAGTCAGAAATGTTGATTGTTTGAGTGTTTAATGGATGGTTTAAAGCGAGGTTCACAGACCGCTCATTGGCAAGGGTTACAGCACTCAAGGCTTGCATTTCCGGCGTTTCATCGTTTGAAATGCTAAAGTCAAGACTGCTCATATTGAAGCTGATAGCCCCGGTAACAAGTAATTTGAAGGTTTGAATGCCTTCTTGTAAATAAACATTATTGGTGGTATTTCCTGCATAATAACCCCAGCCACCGGTATTGGAGAGCGTTTGTTCTTCAGAAACATCATTACCGTTTATTTGGTATTTAATTTCCCCCCCTGATTGCGGGCTTGCATAGCTTAATTCAATATCGTAAAAACCGGACTGTTGCACGTCCAGGGTGTAATTAACCCATTCATCTTTTTCTACAAAAGAGAGGTGCAGTCCGTTGCCGTTTGTGGTATTGGAATGTTCAGAAATATCCACTCCATCATTTCTGTAGGCCCATCCCTTGTTCCAAGCTTCATATTCACCAGTGGTTAATGAATAGTTAGCAACATCTTGGTCATAGTATGCCACACCATTGGTGCCTAAATCAAAATCAGACAAATGGACCAAGCCTGGTATGCTGTGATTCGTATACGGAATTGAACTGTTGTCCTGAGGCTGTCTAATGTAGGCATCGACAACATCTTTATAAAACGTATTGTTTGTGATTAGCAGATCATCTGTTAATTGATTCAGGCCTGCCATTGCATCTGATACGCTAGGTTCGGCTCCTTCGCCTTTCCAATAATTTATGATGGCCTCGTAATTTGGGTTTGAGGGAATTGAATAAGGCGCAGCGGTCGTCTCAATTCGTTTGTAAGGCCAGCAAGACCAGCCAATATTGTTGGTCTCATACAAATTCATGGCATCTCTATACCAAACATTTGAATTTTCACCTGTTTCCCCGCACCAAAGCGGGACATTATGCTGGTTTCGTATATCTAATACCCATTGAATAGATTCCGTGTCGTTATAGCTCCAGTACTTGTGAAACTCATACACCATATTGGAGTCCCAAGGAGGCGTTAAACCAGAAAAATCATTAGACCATGAGTTGCCACCAATGAATATAATATGATCTTGGTCTACAGCACGAATTGCTTGGGTTGCTGCGATATAAAAACTACGTAATACAGAACCGTCTAAAGGCCACCAATTAACCTCATTTAACAACCCATAGCCTCCAATCCACGGTTCGTCTTTGTAGCGGTTTGCCAATTGCCCCCACAGAGCGATAGTTTTGCTTTTATTTAAATCACTTTCCCAAAGAGATGGTTTGTCTTGGTCATAGTCAGAAATTGCAGAGTCAGATCCTTGTCCGCCTGGCGCCGCATGCAAATCCAAAATGAGATAAATGTTTTGGGCAGCACACCAGCTCAGCAAGGCGTCTATTTGTTGGAATCCTTCTTCCAGCCAGGTGTTTTCACCTTCTTCGGGTTCTTCTTCAATCGGAAGGGTAAGTAAATCATAATGCAAGGCGACTCGCACAGAGTTAAATCCCCAACTCGCAATGGCATTGATGTCAGCCTCAGTCACGAAATTATCCAGCCAGTTTTGGTAAAATTGATTTGTGTTTTCTTGACCCACAAGTAGGGTTAGTTTTTCCTTAAACTCGTGTTGGGTATCAGCCCCCCCATTAGAGTTCATCATATAACCTTCTTGAAGCATCCACCCCCCCAATCCAACGCCGCGAAGCAACACTTCATCTTGGTTTTCATCGACAATAATACTGCCTAAAGTTCGGATGTTTTGTGCGGTAATTAAAGTGTTTGAGAAAATCAGAAGGCAACTTATAAAAAACGATCTCATAGGAGTTTTTGGTTAGAGGTTATCAAGTCCAAATAGTGTAATTTCTGATCCGTGAACATAGGTTTCACTGCCGTAGTTTGCGGTAATGGAAATTTTCAAATATTTAAAGGCTTCTGAAACACCTTCCAATTCAAAGTCGTGTCCTGCAGCTGCTGCTTCCAAACTTGAACTTGGAATATTTCCTTCTCCGTCTCTAGGGTCTCCAATGTCATAGGCGCCCAAAAAGGTCCATTCTTGGGCATCGTTACTAGTGTAGAGCTCAAATGCTTTCATATTTTCTTCTTGGAAATAATAGGGCACTCCATCAGGACCGCCATACCAATACGCGCGTTGCCATAGGGTTAAGCGGTGTATTTTTATATTTTTATTCATGTCAATAACGATGTCAAGTGGCCAGTTGAGACTGCCTCCATTTTGATCGCGCCAGATTATAAAGTAACTGTCATCATTGCTAGCTGCAGCAGTGTCTACGACATTGTCCCAGAAATTAGTGGTTTCTCCTTCCCAAGCATTTCCATTGACAGAAAGCCCACTCACCAAAGCCCAAGGAGACTTGTCTATTTCTTCTTCAAAAAGAGGAGTTAAGGTGTCTTTTTCCTCCAAAGTGGTGGTGTTGCCTTCAAAATCTTCAATTCGTGTTGAAAAGGTCATTTCTACAGATTCTAGTCCGCGAACAAATCGGGTTTCCTCTTCATTATTAGAAGAAAGAATACGTACCTCTTCCGTACCGGCATTCATTATGTGTAAAAACACATAGACAGTTTTAGACTCAATATTGTCCCAGGAAATTTTTACACCCCCTAAATCAGGGATAATTTCTATACTGTCTTGAACAAGGTATATAAAGGATGGCAGTGGAGTAAACTCAATTTCAACAACTTCTGATCTGTTATAGCTTTCGTCGATTACGTAGAGTTGAACACCAATTGGAGTCGTTTGATTTAGACCAGAAACTTCAATGCTTGTATTGTATTTACTTGACACGCGACTTATTTCGACCCCGTTTGCGTTTGTATATACAGCGGTTACATATAAAATATCTGTATCTGTTGGAAGATCATAGCTAATGATACCACCGCCATTGGTAGGCGTTATGGAGTTAACAGTCAGCTTGCCGGGGGGTGTGCTGTCTCCATCTTCTGATTTAGAACAGGAAAATACCAGAGTGACTAGAGCGAAACTTAGGCACGAAAATAAAATAAAAGTCTTTTTCATTTTAATAGGTTTTAAATAGTTACCAACCTGGGTTTTGAACTAGGTTTGGATTAATAGTTAATTCTTCAAAGCCAATGGGGTGGAAATAGTCCCTTGGGGCATTAAAGGAGCGAATTCCTATATCTCTTACAGAATAAAAGTTAGCTTCTGAAGATTCGTTTACCGACCAACCTCTTAAGGGTGTAGACAGGTATTGTTCAGCGATTTTCCAACGCCTTAGATCGTTGTATCTATGACCTTCAAAAGCAAGTTCGATCATGCGTTCTTGTTGAATAATTTCTCTTAAGCCTGCTTGGGAGTTGTGTTTTCCAGGTGTGGCCGCTGTTGTTGCATCACTCCAGGACGCTTCTATGGTAGGGATACCTGCACGCGTTCTTATGACGTTTAGTGCGTCATATGCTTGTTGACTTGGCCCACTGGCTTCGTTTAGAGCCTCGGCATAATTTAAATACAATTCAGAAAGCCTAATAATTGGCCATGGGTAAGGTACGATCTTATTATAAGCATCGCCTTCAGAATCGGGATGAACAAGCTTCTTTAAGGAATAGCCAGAGGTTAAATAATCACTGGTAAATCCAAACCGCCCATGTGCTTCATCATAGCGCATTTTTAATTGCCATAGTCCGCCCCAGGAACGCATTATTCCTCTGTCAAAACCCAAAGAGGAATAAAAACGAGGTTCTCGATTTAAGTTTAGTTTGGCAGTTCGATTTCCATATTGTGCATAAAACCGTTGGTTAAAAGCTACGTTTTCAACTGAAAATCGGTTGGAGTAATCAAAACTCAAATCTTCATTTATTGGCAGCCCATTTTTAGTGTAATAGAGCTCCGCCATTCTCAAAGTCGGCGCCACCCATTGCCAAGCAGCTTCAACTGAACTAGAGCTTGGGTTTTTCATAAGTGCAGAGGCTTGTAGTTGCCACCAATTCCCGCCAGTTACAGGGTTAGAACTCCCCCATATTAATTCTGAATTCCAGGGATCGGTAATTGCATAGCGGTTATCGTATTGCTTTCTAATAAATTCATACTGCCAATTTTGATTGTCAAATAAGGGGACGTCGCCGTTAAAATAATACATAGAAACCCCTTGCCCAATAGCCGCCTGAATGGCATCTTCGGTAGCTTCTGCAGCCAATTGCCATTTTTCTACTTGTTCATTTTGATTGAAGTAAGGGACGCCCTCTTCATTGATAAAGCCTGAATAGAAACTGCTGTTTCCGTTAAATAATGGGCTTGCAGCATAAATCAGCACTCGTGATTTGATAGCCTTTGCAATGACTTGATCTACACGGCCTATATCATTACTTCCCAAGACACGTTCCGGCAAGTTTGTGATGGCCTCATCAATAGTATTCACGATATAATTTACACAATAATCCACGGTTTGTCGTTTGACACGTACCTCATCGTCGGATGCTGAAATCGGTAAGTTAGTATTAATGATTGGAATAGGACCATAGTAGTTAAGTAAAATAAAGTGATAATTTGCTTTTAGAAATTTAGCCTCCGCTTTCCAGGCGTTTTTTTCTTGTTGTGTCATATCCACCACGAGATCTATGTTTTCTATGAGCGTATTACAGCTTCTTATGGCCTCCCACAGCGACCCTTGAGATGATCCATTTGCAGAATAGCCTGACCAGTAGCTCATTAAGGGTTTATTGTCATTTAAGCTACTGGAGTTATTGAGTTGCCCTTTCATCATTTTGATGGCATTAGTCTCCTTGTCTACAGGGGTTGTTAATTCGTCACTTGCCAAAACATAGGAGGAATAAACTCCGTCATTTTTAGGTAAATAACTATAGCAGTTCGCAAGGGCGTTGTAAGCCGTTTCTTTTCTGTTGAAAAGCAAGCTAAGCTCTTGGGTGCCATCTGGAACTATATCTAAATAGTCGTCACAACTTGTGAAAGCTAAGAATCCAATAATGGAAATACAAAAAATAGTGTTTTTTAAAATCATTTTAGTTTGGTTTTAAAATTTTAATTGAACTCCTAGGTTAAGCACGCGTTGAGGCGGATACCCCAGTCCGTTGCCCGCCATTTCTGGGTCCCATAAGTCAAATTTTGCAAAATTTAATAAGTTTAAACCGGTGCAATACACACGGGCATTTAAATTTGAGAAAAAGCCTGTTTCAGTTTTTGGGAATGTATACCCAATTTCGACACTTTTTAGTCTTAAAAAATCACCGTCTCTAAGCCACCAGGTGGAGGGTTTCTCATTGTTTTCAACAGCGCTCACCGATAAGCGAGGCCAAAAAGCATTAGGATCTGGATTGTTTTCAGACCAGTAGTTGTTTGCTATAACGTTTAACGCATTGCGTTCGTTCACAAACGGAGAAATATTTGAGGGCTCTATCAAAAAAGACGTACGTGCAGCACCTTGCATGAAAACTGAAAAATCAATGGCCTTAAAGCCTACGGAGAATCCAAATCCATATACAATTTCCGGCACGAAAGGCTTTCCAATGGGCGCTTGATCGAGTTGATTAATCACCCCGTCTCCGTTAACATCCTTATATTTAATGTCCCCTGGTAAGTAGGTGTTTGTGGAACCAAACCCATTAAATTGCTCAGGCGAGTTGGCGATGTCTTCTTCGTCTATAAATAGGCGTTCGGCTATATAGCCCCATTGCTGGTTTATAGGGTAGCCTATTCTGCTTAGATTTTGGTTTTGGTATTCAGGCTCCCCGTTCACCAATATTTCATTTGTACTGTAGGTGAAATTCCCTCTAGCCGTGATGTAAAAATCTCCTGAAAATGCATGGTTATAATCTATAGAGACATCTATACCTTTAGCTGTTACTTCCCCAACATTGCTGTTAATAGAAGTAGTTAATCCCATAGTTTCTGGAATATAAAGCCGCTGCATATAAATGTTTTTTCGGTGCTCCTCAAAATACTCCGCCAAGATGGTTAGTTTATTAAATAAGCCTAATTCCAAGCCGTAATTTGCTTTTTCGGCAACTTCCCAGGTGACGCTTTCATTGTCATAACGGTCTATATCATAGCCGTTATAGTAGTTGTTGTAATTAATTCCCCAATTATAGCCTGTACCTCCATTGTTAAGATTGACCTCTGATAGGTAGAAAAAGCGATCATCAGCAGCGGATATTCCATCATTTCCTACCAAACCATAAGTGTATCGTAATTTAAACAAGCTAACCGATGGCAAATTTTTCTCAAAGAACGCTTCATTTGAGACGATCCAACCAAATCCTGCCGAAGGGAAAAATCCAAAGCGGTTTTCCTTGGCAAATTTTTCAGAACCATTGTAACCAAAGTTAAATTCTGCAAAAAATCGACTGTCATAATTATAAGATGTTCTTCCAGAAACTCCCATATTCCTGGAGGGTAAAGTCGTGAAAGCGGTACCCCCTCCAATGGTGTTTAGTGCTTCTGATGCATTGGCTACTAAGAGCCCACCCACTTCATGTTTTTCATTAAAAGTTCGGTTGTATTCGGTGACTAATTGGTAGTAAAAATTACTATTTCCATAATTAGAAACCGAGGGATTGTTTAAGAATTCCGTACCCTCTTGAATTTGATACAAATAATTTGAAGTTCCCAGGTCCGTTTCCAATTGCCCAATTCCATAATAGAAAGGGGTAAATTCTCTTGAATTTTCGTTTTCAGAGTAGGTTCTTACAGAAGCCATACCTCTAATTTTTAAGCCTTCTGTGATAAATGATAGGTCTTGTTTTATTTCAAACTGAGCTAATGTTGTATTTTTAAAGCGGTCTTTATACCCTTTTACCATATCTGCATAAGGGTTAGGATATCCTCCGTTTCCCTTATTGCCAAAGAGGGTGTGATTAAAGTTCATGGTGTTTTCGTCTGGTGTAAACGTTTTTGGAAAGTTTGCAGGGTTTGCTTGCGCTACCATTCCAAAAATATCAGTAGCACTTACTGTCGGTCCATTGTAACGCTCAAATAATGAATAATACTTTACAGCCACTTCCGTAGTCTTACTTAGGTTTACATTAATGTTTGCCCTTAAGTTTGAGCGTGTAATGTCTATATTATTGTTGAAATTATTAAGAGGATCGACCTTCAATAAGCCCGTTTCATTGGAATTAGATACAGATAAATAGTACTGTGCCACATCCCCACCTCCGGACACGTTTAAATTTAATTTTTTGTTAAGTGTGTAGTCTTTAAATAATTCGTTATGCCAGTCCACGTCTGGGTATAGTTCGGAGTTTAAGCCTTGTTCGGTCCCTGTGATTTGTTGAATCGAATACTTTAACAATGCCGACTGATCGCGCATACGCTGCGCCTGATTATACATTCTCATATAGTCAACCGCTCCTAGAAACTCAGGGATTTGAGAGGGTGCGGAAAAAGAGTTTTCATATCTAAATGAGATCTTGGCCTTCCCTTTTTTACCTTCTTTAGTCGTCACTAAAATAACGCCATTAGCACCACGAGCCCCATAAAGGGAGGTGGCAGTTGCGTCTTTCATGATTGAAAAGGTCGCAATATTGTCAGGCTCTAAACGCGCGAGGTCTGAGGTTTCGATTTCCAGGCCGTCAAGTAAAATTAAAGGATTGTTTTTATAGCCAAAAGTAGTCACGCCTCGAATGAAAAACTCTGCATTATCTGCCCCTGGTTCTCCAGATCTTTGGTAGGAAATAAGTCCTGCGATTTTACCTGCAAATGAGGTCGTTAAGTTTGAGGATGGAATCTTTAGTTCGGATGCTTTAACCGTTGAAATAGAACCAATAACACTGTTTTTTTTCTGTTTAGAAAAAGCCACGACCTGCACCTCTTCCAATGACTCGAGATCTTCGATTAAAATTACATTTATTGTTGATTTTCCTGAAATAGGGATGATCTGTGTTTGAAATCCAATGTATGAAACCACCAAGGTAGCAGCTGAGGACTGAACGTCTAAGGCATAGTTGCCATCGAAATCCGTAGCGGCTCCGTTGTTAATGCCTTTTTCAATAATTGTAACACCAATTAGTGGCACTCCTTTTTCATCCACGACCTTCCCCTTTACAATCATTGACTGACTGTAGCCCGTTAGCGAGATGATAAGTGAGCATATTAAGGTTAGTGTTTTAGATAATTTTCTTTTAGTCCGGATCATTTTTATGATTTAATATCATAAACATGAATAAGCTCTTGAGAAAGAGCTTATTCAGTTATAATTTATTGATTAACTTACTTTTTAATTAACCGCTCAACCTGTCCATTAATTTCGACAAAATAGAGGCCTGATTCTAGGTCTTTAATTGAGATTCGATTCGCTATAATTGATTCAGATTTGACTAATCTCATATTTAAGTCATAGACTTTAATAGCAGTCGCTCCGCTTAGGTTTTTGAAAAACACAGTATCATAGCTGGGGTTTGGATACATGTTAAAGGAAGTCGTATTTAAATCCTCTAACCCAGCAGTATTTTGGAGCTGAGGCCCTTCAATATTATCAATATAAAAGGTGCCTGTAACATTTGGATCACCAGGACCTATAAAAATAAATAAGTGGTCAAAATTAACACTGTCTGCTATGTCTGACATATCAAAATACAAGGTTTGCCATTGATTTGCTAATACAATATCTTGACGAAGCTCAATGAGGCCACCTATATCGCCGTCGTCTCTAGCATCTGCTAGTTTTAACATCATTTCAGTTTGAACAGAAGAGTAAACACGTACCGAAAATAGATCGTGTTGTCCCATATCAAAAGGGGCACTCATTTCTAGGTGTATGCGTTCCCAACCTCCCCAAGAATTTCCTTTATCCCACTGTTGCACAGTATTGGAGCTATCAACGGGGTCTATAGCTAGTACATAGGATCCAGCAGGATCTCCCATGGTCTCCGAAACAATACTTAAAGAAATGTCATCAAAGTCTTCATAAATAACCATATCAATAGACTCAGCTGTGGTAGTAAAGTTCGCGTTTGCCCCACTTACAACCGTGCCATTTTCGAATTGAATCGTGTTTTCTAAGACGCCGTACCAGTAAGTGGTATTTGGGTCCAGAAGTGCCGCAGGAGTAATTATAATTTGGGTTTTACTATCAGATATAGTTGCCAATGATGAAACAACTGCGCCATTTGAATCCGTTTCTCTTAATTCAACTTTAGAACTAATGTCTGTAATACTGGTTCCGTCTAAGTTTTCAAATGCCAAGTTCGATTGGATGGTCATTGCAGTTGCTAATGAGATATCTGAGGAGCCTGTTTCAGGACTCATCGACAGTTCAGCCTGTGGAGCTACATTACTTTTTTCATAGTCATCAAAGTAATAAACGTCTCCACTAACCGATCCTCCAGATTGAGCTCTATCAAAATAAATTTGAGCTCTATCAAAGTTAGTACCAGTAGCCGCCCCAAAATTATAAATTAACTGTACCCACTGGTTGGTTTGGGTAACTGCAATCGTTTGATCAAAGCCTTCGCCGTAATCCGGATAGTTTTGAATTCTCACCATCACGTCTACAGGCTTATCTACCCATACCTTTACTTTGATAAAAGGAGTCTCCGAGAAATCTAATGCCTCAAGAGGGGTTTGGCCGTTTACCAAGTCGTTTTCCAAACCTGAATCATTGCCAGAATGGCTATATTCACCCACGTGAGCTGAAGTATTAATTCCTGAAGCATCTGGATTCGAAATTTTATTGAATCCAGTTCCACCCCAGCTTACAAAAGCTAGATCCTCATTAACTGTATCAAAATCAAACAACATTTCATTAATATCGCCATCGATAGGGTCTTTGGTAGTAAATGTTGAATTTACAGCTGTAACAGAACTTCCGTTTCCATGGTAAATCTGACCGTCTAAAACTCCAAACCAATAAGTTGTTGTAAAGTTTAAGTCATTGATAGGTTCAATTGTTATTTCGTTTTTATCGCCGTTTATTGAAGCTGTAAAAGGAATATCTGCACCGTTTTCATCCCCTTCTCGCAAAGCCACAACACTATTAACATCACTAATAGTTGCCCCTTGTGCTCCAGAAAAAGTATCGTTTGTACCAATGCTTAAATTTGTTCCTACTGAAATGTCTACAGCATTGCTAGCAGGATTAAATTGATAGGCAACAGACTCATACAATGGTGGACCAATGATGTCATCGAAAAAATACACATCCCCTTCAACGGTTGTAGCCCCATCAATTAGAATTACAATGTTGTTCATAAATATGTTGGTCTCTCCTGAAAAGTCAAAAGTGAGTTCTACCCATTGATTAAGTTGATTGCTGTTTACCGCAACGGTTCTTTCTATATTATTGCCCCAATCAGGAGAGTTTTCAATATGAAATGTAACGTTAATTTCTTCAGCCGTCCATACTTTCATTTTAAAGTAAGATAAGGCGGTTAAATTAAAAGGCGTAGTAAATATTGTAGTAGGGTCTAGGACTCCAATCCCTATTCCGTTATCAGATCCTGAAGTAAATTGACCAACAAATGCGGATGCGTTTACTTCAGTCACGTCAGGATTGGGAATCTTTGCAAAAGAAGACGAGCTGTTCCAACTGTTTAAAACAACGCCTGGATTATTGTCGTCAAAATCGATGTGCGTTGTTTCCTGCCCTGTAATTAAGGCTGAAATAAACAAAGAAAGAATGAGTAGTTTTTTTTTCATTTGGTTTGAATTTATGAGTTGTTTCTCTTAATGATTACGAGTTTCTTAGTGGTGCTTCTGTTTTTTGAACAGCACACAAAATATGGCTTTTGATTTTAGTCATTAATCACAAATATCTTGCTAATAAGCTTTTAAAAAAAATTAAAATAGAATTATAGTGGATTTTTATTAAATAAAATTAAGTTAAAACACTTAAAATCAAGTATTTGTAATTAATAAAAAAGTGGATTTTAAATAGTTTCAACTTAATTGTGATTTTATAAAATAAAGAATAGGAAAGAAAACAGTTAAACAAAAAATTAAACAATACTTGAGATATTTGATTCGAAATTTTCCCTGTCAAGTGCATTGTTTTTTACTTTAACTCTGTAATTGTAAATTGTGTTTACAGAGTAACGCAGGATTTTAGAAATTTGAGAACTGCTTTTGATTCCCAGTCTGATCAAGGCAAAAATTCTAATTTCTGTACTTAATTCTTTAGAGTTTAGGTTGCACTTTACTTTAGAGCCGTCCTTGAGAAGTAGGTTTAGTTTTTCTACAAAATCTGGATAGATATGTAGAAAAGCTTCGTCAAAGTTTTTGTTAAAAAGCTTTATCTCACTATTAATGATTTCATTAGATTTTGTCAAGCTTATCAAATCATTAATCTTGTTGTTAACCAAATGTCTCCGGACCATCTTTCTGTAGAGCTCTAATTTATTGATATAATCTGAATACAAATTTAAAAACACACCAAGTGAGTTAACTTTTACCTTGTCTGATTTGCTTAGTTCATCATAGAGTGCATTGAGATTTTCGTTAGACTGACTTAGCTTTAGGTTCAAAGTCTTCAGTTCGTTATTAGCTACTTTTAGGTTGTTTCTTGTCAGGGATAGTTTCTTTATTTGTTTGTACACAAAAAAGACCAGTACCAATAAGAATGCAGCCAGTATGCTTATATAAATCAATAAGGTTTTAAGCTTAGTTTTCTGCCTATTAGCACTGCTTTCATAGGCTTTTGTTATCACTGGTAAGATGTTTGAGATATTAACGAATCTTAGTGGTGAATTGTATTTTTCAGCATCTTCAAACGAAAAGTTAATAAACTTATAGGCTCTCTCAAAATCTCCTTCTTTAAATAGTATCGTTGCCAGTTCTGTCATTGAAGCATTGTCCTTTACGGCATTCTTGATATCCGCTATTGCAGAGTGGATCAGGTATTTTTTCTGTTGCTCTAGATCTCCAATTAACATATAAGAAATAGACCTTTCAAAAGCGACAAGTGCAAACAACCTCGAGCCAGTTTTTAGTTTAGACAGGCGTTTGTCGTTTGTGATCAGCGCTTCTTTTAAATGCCCCTCATCCCGTTGTTTTTTTTCTATTAATGCCAAAATTCCTTCAGAATTCTTGGGTAAAGTAGTGACCAGTGAATCCCGGTAAATTTCATATAATTCTTGATAATTCTTGCGGCTTTCATTAAATGAGGTGTAAAAACTTAATCTTTTGTACAGTCCGCTATAGTCCGAATAATAATAGCTTAGCAGTTTAGGGTCTAGTGCATTTTTGTTGATCTCACTTAGTAAATCTACGGACTCTTTGTATCGCCCAGAAGAGATTAAAAGTTTGGAGAGCTTTAATTTGCACTCTTCAATAAAATAGTTGTTTTTAAGTTCTTTGGCGCACTTTAAATTGTACTCAATATATTTCAACGCATCTTCAAAACTGTAATATTCATAGATTTCGATGATTTTATTGGTGATGAAGTATTTGTTTTCTAAAGAAGTGTTTTCTGCCCTAAGAAGGCTTTTCAAATTATCTAATTGTAGCTCTTTTTTGCGTTCATAAGCAGTACGCGCCTGCATGACACTGTCTAGGGTTTCAATAAGCTTCTGCAATTCGTTGTCTGCATTCGAGACCAAGCTAAAATTGAGAGCTAAGCAACAGCAAAGAAGAAGTTTAAGTTTTGAAAGTTCCAAGAAGTCTTTTTATTAAGTGGTTAATGATGCTTGAGAAGCTTTGCTTCAAGTCCTTAGTTTCTAAATAGTTATTCACACAAAGATAGAGAGTCTATCTTGTTTTTGAAATAATTTACACTAATTTTATTCAAGATGATATCTCTAGCCTTGCCTAAGCCATAGGCTTATTGCTTTATGAATTTGAGGGTGTGTTCCGATGATTTGTCATAAATCTTGATAAAATAAATACCAACCGGAAGTGCTTCCACATTGACTTTATTGACCAATACTTCCTGCATTAATTTTTGTCCAGTAACAGAATATACGGCCAAGTTAAATTCCATTCCGTTTCCAATGATATTTAGAACAGTTTGTGTTGGATTTGGAAAAATAAGAGGGGTATTACTGGCGCTACTTGGCGTACTTAAGGTTTCTGTGTTAGGGGCATTTGGACTTCCATTTAAATTGATACAACTCCAATTTTGTCCATTACTATTGTCAAGTGTAGGGTCTATCAACTCTAGCGTGTATCCAGTGTCATTGGCACAATCAGGCCACGGAGACTCTGAAGTGTAAGTTACTTGGTCTTGTAGGATTTCGCTGGCGTCAAATAAGCGAATGCTGTCTCCACTTGATCCCAATCCAAATCCTAGCTCACCAACATAATTTTCTGCTTCAGCAAATACAGCACTGAAATCTCCAATGTCTTTTACCACTACAATAAAGCCTTCTCCAGGGATGGAGGTTCCTGCAGGTATTGTGAATATATGACTGTCGTTATTGTCTTTTAGTTGCCACAACGAAACATCTACCTCATAGGGGTTTGGGTTGTATAACTCGATCCAATCATCAGCATTCGCTTCAGGTGACGAATTATAATTTATCTCATTAATCACTATTAATTCATGTGTTTCTAAAGGAGAAAAATAAGGAATGATATAGTTTGTCTCAGTCAAATTTATATTTATGATTGATTCGTTTGAAGCAAATCCACCCCCCCAATGAGAAAACTCATATCCAGCTTCTGCAATAGCTTCTAGTTTAAAGGGAACCGTCTCAAAATAATCACCATTCCATGAAGCTTGTTGTATTTTTAGGTTATTATTTACTTCTACAAAGCCTTCAGAAGTATCGTTATTAATGATAGTTATGGCATGGTAGTTCGGAAGGTTAAATTTGGATTTGATATGCTCTTTGGCATAATTAGGTCTTTGGTCTGCAAATATTTTCATTTGGTCGCGGTAGTAAATTGCAACATTTGGATCTTGGTCCCAGCGCTGGTAATGAAATGGGATCTCGGACGCTATTTTTTGATACAGTGCTTCAATATGAGTTTTTACTTTATCCGGCAGAAACCGCGTATTCATCTCATCGGCATAGCGATTAATAAATTGATTTCTAAAGCCGATATTGCTTATGAGCTTTCTAAATAAAAGGGTAGACCATGCTGGGTTTGGCCATCCAGTACCATTTTCTTCTAATGCAAAGCTCAGGGTATCTTCCCAATAGTTGTTTGTACTCCACCAGGGACCAAAGCCAAAGTCTGTATCGTACATAATCCAGCGCCATTTGCCATTGGGATGGGTCCAAAATTTGATATTATTTCCAGGCCAATCGGTATTGTTATAAAAGATATTAGCAGCTTGATATAGTGCGTAGTTAGCTAAGTCTACACGCGCTCTTACATAGTTGAAGTTGCTTTCTACACTTAAATCAACAGACGCTACATAGCTTATAAGGGTGTTGTAAGCAGTATTGTCTCCCTCTAACACTTCTGCGTCATTAGTTAGGATTGTAACTTGGTCCGCATTGATGTTATGCTTTGAGGCTAACATATCTTCATTGTTTTTTTCACGAAGATTATAAAGCCCCCAATACTCTCCATTAATATAGGTGGCTACGGAGTTGTGTTCTTGGAAGTCCAGTCCAGAACCGCGCATCAGGCTGGTTAGTGTGATATCTTTAATAGAAGATCGGACCCAGTCTTGACCTGAGTTTCTCAACACTATAGATTGAAAATCATTATAAGAAACATTTTCAAAATACGTTTCTTCAAATTTTGAGTCTCCGTATTGCCTTCTTGCGAATAGCGCTAGGGATCGTTGTGGGTTTTGACCGCGGCTCCAGCCTCCAAATATTTTCAATCCAGCATTAAACTCACTTGTGAGTTCACCGCTCCCACTCTCATAAAATGAGAGATGCACAGGCCGTTCCCAGTCTTCCCAAAAATTCGCACCATAGAAAGGTACCCAGGTATCATATGTACCCTCAGGTCCATAGACATAAATACCTGTATCCTCGTCAAATAAGTTTTCAGGGTCTGTCGTTAGAAATACAGTATCTAATTCAGGAATATCATCAAATAAATAAGACTTAGTAAAAGTTGGAGAAGGGATATGGTTAGCTTGAAAAATACGCGCTCTGATGACGGCATTATCACTAAGCTGAATTGGAGTGGTATAGAGTTGGTCTGCAGTGGTGGGAACTGATGCATCTGTTGTATAGCGAATGGACTGGCCACTTAAGTTTCCAGACAGGGAGAGGCTTACAGGCTGGCTTAAAAACCCTCCGTTATTTGAAAACACTACGGTACTGCCCACAGCACCTGTAAAAGAATTTGTGGCGTTTTCATATCCTGGCGTTGTTTCTAAGTAGCTTACCAGACTTCCATTGGTAACAGAAACTCCATAGGAAATGTCTGGTGGTAAGTTTTCAACGCTAAGCTGATCAACGATAGTTCCAGCTGCATTGCTCAAAGTCAGAGTTTCTGAATCAGAAGCAATTTTAAAATTAGTGTGAAGATTGTTTGAATTTAGGCCTAATATTTCAGGAGGCGTAACCCCTAGGTTATTTGGGGATGAAAAAATTGCTGACAAAAAAGGAATGATAGTAAAGTCAGAAGAGGTATTGCTAATATTATGCCCTTGAATCGTTAAAATATTTTCTCCGTTATTTAACAGGCTATTAGGATTAGTTATAGTAAAACGATCAGGAGTTCCGCCACTGTACATCAAAGCTTCGTGGTCTTGTAGGGATCCAGAGTTGTAGACAGGGGGGCTTCCATTGATGTTTGCTCTCGCGATTTCTATACCATTAATGTAAGCCACAAAAGCATCGTCATAATCTATGTCTAGAACTAAGGCGTTTAAATTATCCAGCGCAGATATTTCAAAGTTGACCCGCAAATAAACAGACATACTGCCGGTGGGTATTAGGGTAGTATCATCGCCGTCATTATACCCAAACCCAGAAGCGCCTATTTCCCAACTAGAGTCATTAAAACCTATATTTTTCCAGCTGGGATCTGGCTCAGAGTTTGGCACTAAGTATCTGAAAGAATCCCCTTGATTTATAAGTGTTGTAGCATAGGAAATCTCAGCCCGGTCTTTAGAAGATGCCCAAAGCAGTGCGTACTGGTCTGGAGCCAAAGTCATATTTGGAAACACCCATTTAGTGAGATCTGCAAGATCATCGGACAGTGACCAATTATGCAACGAAACATTTTGTGAGCCAGAATTATGTAGTTCTATCCAGTCTGGACTGTCGCCATCTTCATCAAAATAAGTTGAATTTGAAGAAACAACTTCGTTAATTCTTATGTTTTGAGCTGCGACATTTGAAGCACAAAATAAATAGAGCAAATAAGCAATCAAAATTCTACTAAACACGGACTTATAAGTTTATCACACGGAAGGACTAAAAAAACCTCTGGTTTTAATGAAATTAAAAGTAGCGTTTAAACAAGTACACTACAACTGTAAAGATAAGTTTATTAAACCAACCCACAAAAAAATTCTTGATCTGAGCTAATAGTCTTATTTCATATGCCTAAGCAGATAGTTAACTAGAACCATTCACCTAACCGATCGTTACTTTATTTGACCGTTCGTTACAAGGCGCTTGTAGATTGTCTCTTTCAAGCCTTAATTTGCATTTCACTCAAAATTAAACTTCACATTAAATTGTATAGTAAATTCTGAAAATAACATAAACAAACATGAACAAAATTACGATTTCTTTAATTTTTATAAGCAGCCTTATGTTTAGTCAGGCACAGAGCCCTTCAAACGATTCCATCAATGACTTCAACAAGTTTTTTAGTGTAAAACTTGGATTAAATCTGATAAACAGTATCGGGGAACACGATCCGTTTGCCTTTTTAAATGATTTTGATGAAATGGCTTTTAATAACAACCCTAATGCAGAATTAGAATATAGATTTAGTAGGGCATTTAGTTTGGGGCTAATGGTAAGTATTAATACATGGAAGGCAAATAAAGGCAATATTGATGGGGTAATTGTTGATGAAGACACTAACTATTTTGCAGCAGATTTAGATTTAAAGTACTATTTCAGCCAAGAATTTAAATGGTTTAAACGCCATAAATGGCTTGAGCTTTATTTACATGCTGGTCCGGGTTTTGTTAGCAAAGAAGATAATTCAGATATATCTCTAAATTTTGGGCCTGGCGCTAATTTTTGGTTTACAGATAACTTTGGTTTAAATATTTCGGGCACTAGAATATGCCATTTCAGCATTTAAGTTTAACGCGATTTATTTCCTGCTTAAGCCTATAGATCCAGTAGATCTTATGGGGACCCTAGCTAAAATTGAAGAAAGTATTAAAAATGAACATTTTACAACTCCATCACAACTTAAGTCTGCCAAGAGTTCTATTACCTCCAAAACAACGGATTATAATTTTATTGCCATACCCTCAACTAAAAAAATTGATTTTGTTCGTATTGACAATATTTTATATTTAGAATCTGACGGCAGGTATACTACGATTCACCTCATTGATAAATCAACATTATTTGTATCAAAAAACATAGGAGAGTATGAGAAAATACTGTCTACTAGTTACTTTTTTAGAATTCATAAAAAGTATTTGATTAACCTTAAATATATCGTTAATATCAACAATTCAGACGGTAGTAATTGTGAGCTAGTTGGAAAACTTTTATTGCCAGTTGCCAAACGTCGAAAAGAAGACCTCGTTTCTTTTTTAAATATTAAATAATTTGTTTTGTTTAATTCTTCTTTAATTGTATTCTAAATTTTACACTATATTTGAAACGATTTGTTTAGCAAATATCATTAAGAATGAATCATTTGTGTATTATTTGCCTTGGGGAATTCTATCTTTATGAGAATACTTAGTTTCGTTTTAGTTCTGTATAGCTCTTTAAGTCTAAGGGCTCAAGAGCACCCGCCACTGGTGGCATATACGCCGGATTTATACAGTGCGCAAAATCAGAACTGGGACATATCTCAAACTTCAGATCAGACCATGTATTTTGCAAATAATTCTGGACTCCTTGAATTTGACGGCACGAACTGGAGCTTGTATTCTGTTCCTGACAATACCATTGTTAGATCTGTTAAAGCAGTTGGCAATGATGTATATTCTGGAAGTTATATGGATTTTGGCGTATGGAAAAGAAATAATAAAAACGTCTTAGAATACACCTCATTAGTTCAAAAACTAGGGATTGATCTTACTGAAGATGAACAATTTTGGAAGATAATTAAATTAGATGATTGGTTAGTTTTTCATTCTTTTTCTAGAATTTATTTAGTTAATGAAGTCACTGATGAGTTCTCATTTATTGAGTCGGAACATTCTATTTCAAATATTTTTGTGGTCAACGGCGTCTTGTTTTTTAATAAAACTGCTCAAGGTCTTTTTCAATTTGTCAACGGTTCAGAAAAACTCGTTAGCAATGATCCTCGCTTGTTATCACAAGAAGCTATTGAGATTTTTGATTTAGGGGGACGGCTGCTTATTTTGACTGCATCCAACGGGTTTTATTATTTTGACAAGGGTGTGTTAAGCCCCTGGGAAGTCGATACTAAGGTAGACCTAAAGGCGATGTCAGTTTACAGCGCTACTAAATTAAAAGACAACAGCATCGTTATTGGAACAGTATCAAATGGTTATTTTCATTTCACTTCTGATGGTAAGGTAAAATACGATTTGAATTTTGAGAAGGGGCTAAGTAACAATACTGTTTTATCAGTGTATGAAGACCAGCAAAATAATTTATGGCTAGGACTTGACATTGGAATTAGTTTTATTAATTTATCTACTCAGTTTACGGTCTATAACGATACAAAAGGCACCATAGGAACAGTTTATGCATCTTTGGTGCTTGATGACTATTTATACTTAGGAACCAACCAAGGCCTGTTTTATAAACGTCGCAATTCAGCTTCTGATTTTAAGTTTATCGAAGGTACTAACGGTCAGGTTTGGAGTCTTAAAATTATCGATAATCTCGTTTTCTGCGGCCATCATTCGGGGACATTGATAATACAGGACCAGCGTATTAAATCTGTAATTGATAACGCTCCTGGAACTTGGGATTTTAAAATGTTAGCGGATAACCCAAATATTATTTTACAGGGAAATTATTCAGGCCTAAGCCTATTAGAAAAGATTTCTGGAAAATGGGGGTTTAGAAATAAAATTAAAGGTTTCGATTTGTCTACGCGATTTTACGAACAAAAAGGTTCAAAAATATTTGTAAATCATGAGCTAAGGGGGCTGTATGAACTTATATTATCTGATGATTTATTGTCCGTATCTAAGGGGTCTCTCGTTTCATCGGTATCAAAGGGCAATGGATCCAACATTTTAAAATTTTCCAACAAACTGTATTATGCGTCATCAGAAGGAGTTTTCAAATACAGTGAAGAAGCACAAGAGTTTAGACCCTCAGAGGCTTTTAATGAAGTTTTAAACGCCTTTTCACTAACATCAACTCTATTGGATGTAAAAGGCTCCAATGGGCTCAAATGGTGCTTTGCAGACGATAGTTTTTTAATCCTTAGTAGCGGTAGCATTACCAAAATCCCCAAAACAGATATCATCCCTGTTTCTCTAGATAATTTTAAAAAAGTAGTAAGTGGTTTTGAGAACCTAACAAAAATTGGTGTAGATGAGTTCCTTTTGGGCTCCTCCAATGGTTATTTTATTTTTAATTCTAGTACTTTAAAGCCCAGCCATTTATTTAATATTAAATTAAAATCTGTTGAAGCTAGTAGGATTAATGAAGATAGTTTTAAACTCGATTTAAAAAAAGTTACAAATTTAGACTATGACATCAACAGTCTTTATTTTAGTTATACGATTCCTCATTACGACAATATTGTTGAGAAAAAGTACGCCTATAAACTTGAGGGCTGGTCTGAACAATGGTCGGATTGGTCTGAGCAAAGTTATCAGGTCTTTAAGAATTTACCTTTCGGTAGTTATGAGTTTAAAGTAAAGGGAAAGACCGGAATTACTGAAACCTTAAATACCACTTCGTTTTCATTTGTTATTGAACGGCCTTGGTATCTCTCTAATTTAGCAATTAGCTTATATGCTCTTTTATTAATTTTCAGTTGGATTATTATTCACAATAGCTACAAAATTTATTATAAGAAGCAGCAACTCAAAGCAATTAGAAAGTCGGAAGAAAATTTAGCAATCAAGGAATTAGAGTCCTCCAAAAAGCTAGTGCAACTAAAAAATGAAAAGTTAAAACTTGATATTGAGAGTAAAAACAGGGAGCTTGCAGTCTCCACGATGAGTCTTATAAAGAAAAATGAATTCCTTCACAACATCAAAAAGGAGCTCAAGGATAAAGAAGGAGCGGGACAGGATTTGAAAAAAGTTATCAAAATTATTGACAAAAACCTAAACAATACTGATGACTGGAAGTTGTTTGAGGAAGCATTTAATAATGCAGATAAAGACTTCCTCAAGCAAATAAAGACAATGCATCCGAGCCTAACTCCAAACGACTTGAGGTTGTGCGCCTATCTAAGGCTTAATCTAACGTCTAAAGAAATAGCGCCTTTGCTTAATATTTCCTACAGAAGTGTTGAGGTTAAGCGATATCGTTTGCGAAAAAAGATGAATTTACCTCACGAATCTAGCTTGACAAGCTATATATTAGAAATTTAGAAACACTACAACTTCGCTAGACAACCATACATTAGCACTACATTCATATAATTGTGTTTTTTAGAAAACCTTAAACTGATTCCTTTCACCTTTAGTTTTAACCTTATAAAATGTCATTTAAATAATCGAAATCGTTTTTTTTTATGATGTATATTTTTTGTTGAGGCTTTTTTTAAGGATTTAGCATATTCTTGTAATAAATTTATAAAAAATAATTAAAGATAATATTTATGAAAAAAATATTTTGTACCCTACTGATCACTATAGCTTTTGTAATCACAGCAAACGCTCAATATATTTCAGTAAGTGGAACCGTGAAATCCAGCGCTGACGGCCTACCTCTTATAGGGGTCAATATCATAGTGAAAAATAGTAGCTCAGGGGCAGTATCAGATTTTGATGGAAACTTCACAATCTCAAACGTGGCATCAAACGCTACGTTAGTCTTTACCTATATAGGTTTTGAAACATTAGAACTTCCAGCAACTTCAGTTATGAATGTTGAATTAGCAGAAGATAATGAGTCCTTGGACGAAGTTGTTTTAATTGGTTATGGATCTAAAAGCAAAAAGGACCTTACAGGGGCTGTATCTATCGTAGGATCTGAAACGATTGAAAAATTGAAGCCAGTAGATGTGTCTCAGGCCTTGCAAGGAACGACTACAGGAGTTTCGGTGTCTACTAATTCTGGATCGCCAGGGAGTGGATTTAGATTTCTAATTAGAGGGGTAAGTAGTAATACAGACAACGACCCATTATTGGTTGTTGATGGCTATATTGTTTCTAGTTTTAACAGTCTCAATCCAGATGATATTGAAAGCTTAACCGTTTTAAAAGATGCTCAAGCGGCCATCTATGGTGTTGAAGGTGCCAATGGGGTTATTTTAGTAACCACTAAAAGAGGAAAGAAAAACTCGGCGCCTAAAGTTACTTACAATACTTATGCAGGAATTCAAGAAACAACTAAAAAGTTATCTCTTTTAAATGCCTCTGAGTATGCGGCCCTAGTTAACGAAAGTTATGCTGCAAACGGTCAGGCACTACCTTATTCAAATATAGCTGGACTTGGAGCTGGAACAAACTGGCAAGATGAGCTATTTAATCAAGCTCTAATGACTAATCATAATGTCAGCTTCTCAGGTGGTACAGATAATATTACCTATTATTTAGGGGCAACTCGCCTTGACCAAGACGGAATTATCGCTAGTGATAAATCTAACTATGTAAGAGATAATGTGAAATTAAATCTAGGAGTGGATGTTAATGATCGTTTAAAGACCACTTTAAATTTAAACTACTTTTCAAACAAAAGAAAAACTATTAATGAGTCAGGCTTAGGGTCCGTACTATTCAACGCGATTAGTTATTCTCCATTATTTGCTTTAGACCAGGAAGACCTTGCGCCAATTTTTGGAAACGAAATCATAAACCCATTTTCTCAAATACGTGATACGTACAATACTTACTTTGGAAGTAGTATTGAAGGAAACTTTCAATTAGAATATAAGCTAACGGATGACTTAACGGTTACGTCTAGAATGGGTTTCAAAACCTACAGCGACAAAGGCAAAATATTCTCTCCCATTGTAGATTACGGCCCTAATAAGGTGTTTAATACATCCAGAAGTACAGTAAACCAGAGTAAGAATCAATATGATTCTTATACATGGGATACATTTGCAACCTATAAAAAATCTATTGTGGATAAACACAACGTTGAAGCTACAGTAGGAACTACCGTTATCAAAAACTGGGGGGATGGTTTGTTCGCCACAGGTTTTGATGTACCAAATAACTCATGGGATTTTGCAGATATTGCTTTAACTACAGGTACAAGTGACGCGAAAGAAAATGGATCATATACATATGATAATCGTTTGCTATCTTACTTTGGACGTCTTCAGTATGATTTTAAAGGAAAGTACTTATTGTCTGCAATGATTCGTAGAGATGGTTCATCCGCCTTTGTTAAAGACAATAGAATTGATTATTTCAAGTCTTTTACTGCAGGGTGGAAAATATCTGATGAAAATTTCTTAAAAGATAGTAACGTTATTGACTTCTTAAAAATTCGTGGAAGTTATGGAACTTTAGGAAACCTTGTTGGAAATGACTTATACAGAGCAGCACTAAGCGGAGAAGCAACCTATGTTTTTGATGGTGCTTTAACCAATGGTGTTGCTAACGGGCCTATTGCAAATCCAAAAGCAAAGTGGGAAACTGCTGAAAAACTTGATATTGGTTTAGATGCTAAATTCTTTGGTAATAAATTAGAGATTGTTGCGGATTATTTCCTTGAAGATAGAGTTGACTTATTAATCCCAGGCTTACCGGTTTCTGGGATTCTAGGAACAACTGCTCCGGGTTCAGGATCTCCTACCGTTAACGCAGGAACTACTCGTTCTGAAGGATTAGAGTTTTTAATAAACTACAGTGATAATATCACAGATGACTTATCATACAACGTAAGCTATAATGTCACTAAGATTGAAGGAACGGTAATTGATGTTAATGCAGAAGTTCCACTAACTGGTGGTTCTTTTGGAGTTGGTCAACCCTTACCTCCATCAAGAATGGAAAACGGTAAGCCAATAGGTTATTTCTACGGACTTCAAACAGATGGAATTTTTCAAACACAAGCAGATGTTGATGCACATCCTTCTCAAGCGAGCTTAGGGGCAGTTACATCTCCTGGAGATATTCGTTTTGTAGATGTAAATGGTGATGGCGAAATTAATTCAGATGACAGAACATTTATTGGGAAGCCATTGGCAGACTATTATATGGGCTTTAATTTCTCAGTTAATTATAAGAGCTTTGACCTAAGTGTCTATACATATGCAGAACTAGGTAAGGACATGGTTCGTAATTACGAACGTGACCAACCAAACGTCAACCGTTTAGATTATTACTTAGATCGTTGGACAGGACCAGGAACAAGTAACACAGTGCCAAGAGCAACAACAGGAGCAACGACTAACAAGTTGTTTTCTGACTTTTATGTTGAAGACGCTTCCTTTGTTCGTATTCAAAATATCCAGTTAGGCTATAGCCTTCCACAAGGAGTTCTTGAAAAAATTGGCATGTCTCAAGTACGTTTGTACGCTTCTGTGAATAATGCCTTTACATTTACCAAGTACAAAGGATTTGACCCTGCAGCGACGACTGGGGAGGCATTAGGGGGGGGTATTGATCCTGGATTCTACCCAACAGTGAGACAATATATATTAGGACTTAATATTTCATTTTAAACTAAAACACGATGAAAAACTATAAACACATAATATCAGCAATTCTAGTGTTTGCACTAATTGCAACTGGAATCTACTCCTGTTCGGATGATTTCTTAGATGAAACTCAAAATTATAACATTGATTCAGAGACCTATTTTAATTCTGAAGATGACTATTATATGGCATTGATTGGGGCTTATGACTTATTACAAGCCTCATATGTGAATGTGCTTCTTGGCGAAATTGCTTCTGACAACACCTTATGTGGTGGTGAAAGTGCAACAGATGTCATCGGCTTTCAGCAAATCGACGACATGGGGCATTCGGCTGTGAACAGCAACCTTCAAGATATCTGGAGTTGGATGTTTGCCGGAGTTAATAGAGCGAACTACTTTTTAGAATTCCAAGACAAAACAAACTTTGAAGGCCGTAATGCGATGATTGCAGAGGTGCGCTTCCTTAGAGCTTATTACCATTTTGAATTAGTTAAATGGTTTGGAGGGGTTCCAATCAAAAATTACGATGAAGCCTTAACTGGCGCTGGAACAAGATTTGCACCAGGGGATGAACTTTCTATTCCTAGGGCAACTGTAGCTCAAGTGTATGCGCTTATTGAGAGTGACTTAATTTATGCAGCCGCTAATCTTGAATACATCGCCCCTCAAGTGGGTCGTGCGACCAAAGGGGCTGCTGAAGCTTTGCTAGGGAAAGCGTATCTATACCAAGATAAATTTAGTGATGCTGCAACGGTATTTGACAATGTGATTAATAATGGACCTTACCAACTAGCCATTAGTTATGCTTCTATATTTGAAAATCAAGGAGAAAATAACGTGGAGTCCGTATTTGAAGTTCAATATACTGATGTTGAAGGCGCTGGATTTGGTTGTCTTCAATGTAGTGAGGGAAATGTTGCTGTTGGGTTTATGGGTATTAGAGCTCCAAGTTATAAGCCCGTTGATGAAAATGGTGAGCCATTTACAGGAGCAATATCTGGATCTATAGTTAGTCAATTAGAAGGGATTCTTACTAGCAACGGGTTTTTGGAAGGTCGACTATTTGATGGAGGCTACAGCTTTAACGTACCTACCCAAGAAGTTGTAGATGTTTTTGAAGAAGGAGATTCAAGAAAAGACATATCTATTTTAGATATTCAAGCTCTTTCTAACTCAATAGCACCAATTCAATTTCAAGATGATCAATATGGAACTGTTACGGGGAATGAAAATGGAGCTTATTTTATTGACTACTCTTGGGTTAACGGTTATGAACATACAGGCTATTACAACAGAAAGTATCTGCCAAGAAGAGGTGACCTGGGTGTGGGTGATCCAAATTTAACTAATCCAAACAATTATAGGTCAATTCGTTTTGCAGATGTATTACTGATGGCTGCTGAAGCTAATAACAGAGGCGGTATTGATGACTCAAAAGCACAGGAATACCTAAACATGGTGCGTACACGTGCATTTGGCACTAACGCTAATAATGTAACTGCTGCTGGGACCGAGTTAACCGACGCTATCTATCATGAAAGACGTGTAGAGTTAGTAGGTGAAGGACATCGCTTCTTTGACCTTGTTAGAACAAGTCAAGCATCTTCCGAAATTGAAGGCTTTCAAGCCGGTAAACACGAATTATTTCCAATTCCAATTCAGGAGATTCAATTCTCTAACGGAAACTGGAGTCAAAATCCAAACTATTAAAAAATATAATTATGAAAACACTAAAATATATACTTAGTCTTTGTGTTGTTATTCTAGCATTAACCACTTGCTCTGATGATGAAAAAGACTTAAATTTTATTTCAAATGTTGAGGCGCCTTCTGATTTAGCAATGCTTTTTCAAGTCACTCAAGATAATTCCGGATTGGTAACAATCATTCCTACAGCACAAGGTGCTGTTGGGTTTGACATTTATTTTGGAGACGACACTCCGGAGCCTGAAAATTTCAGTAATGGCCAATCTATCTCACATACCTATGCCGAAGGCACCTATACAGTAACTGCTGTAGCCTATGGAGTTACAGGACTCGAAGCCACACTGTCTCAAGAACTAGTTGTGTCTTTTGAAGCGCCTTCTAACTTAGTGGTAACTATTGAGAACGATGCTGCAATTTCAAAACGTGTGCATATAACAGCTTCCGCTGATTTTGCCGTGAGTTTTGATGTCACTTCCGATGGAATTACCGAGGAAACGCCATCTCCAGTAACAGGCAATATTGGGGAAACAGTATTCCTGGATTATTTAGAGGGTGGGACCTATACAATCACTGTAGAAGCAATGGGTGCCGCAATTGAAACCTCTGTATTCACAGAAGAGTTTGAAGTGACGGCTATTGAAGCCCCTTTAACTTCTGCTCCAAGCCCTCCAGCCAGGTCTGCAGATGATGTAATTTCCATATATAGTGGTGCATATACCAATATATCAGGAGTAGATTTCTTTCCAAACTGGAACCAGTCTACAATGTATAATGAATTTGATTTAGCTGGGGATACGATGCTTCAGTATACAGATATTAATTACCAGGGTATCGATTTTTCTGCAACCCCAGTAAATGCATCTGCAATGGAATTTATACACCTAGATATATGGACTGCCGATGCTAATGACGCTAAAATATCTCCAATTAGTACAGGTCCAAATGAGACTGCTTATGACTTAGATATTACGGCCCAAGAATGGACGTCTTTTGATATCCCACTTTCTTTTTTTACAGATCAAAATCCACTAGTTGATTTTTCTCAAATTATCCAGTTCAAATTAGAAGGCGCTCCATCCGGAGGTGCTATTTTTGTTGATAATTTATATTTTTATAAAGCACCATCTGAGCCAACGGCGATTGATGGTACTTGGAGAGTAGCTCCAGAAGCAGGATCATTAGGAGTAGGCCCCACTCAAGGGGCAACTAATTGGT
>TARA_Y100000385_G_scaffold49118_1_pt1 | contig 32817 bp, 31 predicted proteins | sample TARA_Y100000385 | Tara Oceans TARA_Y100000385 (sample SAMEA2620980) | marine metagenome | biome: marine biome (ENVO:00000447); feature: surface water layer (ENVO:00002042); material: "saline water (ENVO:00002010), including plankton (ENVO:xxxxxxxx)" | depth 5 m
GAAATAATTTATAATAGTGTCGGATATGATTCGGGAGATACCTATCAAGAAAAAATATTGACTATTGAAGAAATTGAATGTTCGAAACCTTTAGACTTCTTATATGCTGATGGAACCTATACCAAAAATTTTTGGGGAGATAAATTTAATGTTGATTGCATAATTAGAAATAAAGCAACTGTTGTAGCATATAAAGATATTGTTTTAAGAGTAACATATTATACAAAGACAAAAACAGTTTTAGGTAACAATGATTATACAATTTATGAAGTCTTTCCTCCAAATGCTAGAAAAACTGTTGAATTGAAAGTTGATAATTATAAGAACGTAAATACAATAGGTTGGAAAGTTATTAACGCTAAAGTATATTATGAATAGAATACCCCCCGCTAGCGCGAGTATCTTGGTGGTGCTATTTGACTCTTTTCTTCCACAAGTTCAGTACTACACCGGCAATCACCATAGCAATACCAATGAGGCTCATGAGTCCGTAGCTTTCCCCAAAAATAAGGTAGCCTATTGCCAAAGCGTAAATAGTACCTATGTACTTGAGGCTAATCATCTTGTTAGCTATACCGCTTTGTATGCCCTTAGTCATGAGCAGTTGAGCCACTTGAGTAAACAATCCCATAAGTAGGAGGTACAGCCAGTCCGTACCTTGTGGTGTTACCCATTTGTAATAAGACAGTACCGACATAATGGGTATAGCTACCAAAGGGAAATACAAGACCACCACTAAAGGGTGTTCGCTGTCTTTGAGTCGGCGTATGCAGGTGTAAGCCATTCCAGAAAACATAGCCGAGCAAATACCCAAGAGCATAAAGGTCAGAGATATGCGCTCGTCAAAACCTTTGATAAGTGCTACCCCAGCAAAGGAAACCCCAAAATAGAGCCATTGCTTCATCTGCATCTTTTCCTTGAGGAAGATGGCGGCAAAAAGGGCTGTAAAGATGGGCGAGAGGTACTGTAGAGTCACAGCACTGGCAAGGGGTATGTTCTGCAAGGTGTAGAAAAACATCAGTAGGGCGGTCGTGCCAAAAACACCACGCATAAGCAGTACTTTTTTGTTATTGCCCAAGAGCTGAATCCCCAGCTTTTTAAGTATAGCAACACTCAACACTATGGATACCAAAGAACGAAACAAGATGAGTTCGTGCGCCGGAAGGTGTGGCAAAAACTTCACACAGATTTGCATACAGGCGAAGGCTAGGGTAGAACCTAGCATATAGAGTACGCCTTTTTTCACTTAAAGAGTTGTTGTAAAGCTTGAGAGGGACTGAGTTTAGCGTCCATCACTTGCTGTTCTAATTCAGCTATCTGTTGTTGGTGTTGGCTGTAAAAATCGTCTTGCAAACGCTCTTTTATCATTTGATGAAACCAATAGCGGTTTTGTTCTTGTCGTTTGCTCTCAAAAAAGCCCCTTTCTTGTGTCCACTTGGTGCATTGACCGATGATGTCCCAAGCCTTGTCTATATCGGTTTTTTCTAAAGCTGAGCAAACACCTACTTGAGGTATCCATCCGTTGGTGTTTGGTGGAAAGAGGTGAAGGGCACTTTTGTATTGAGCTTGAGCCTTTTTGGCAGGGATTAGGTTATCGCCATCGGCTTTGTTGATGAGTATAGCGTCAGCCATCTCCATAATGCCTCTTTTGATGCCTTGTAGCTCATCGCCAGCACCGGCTAACATAAGCAGTAAAAAGACATCCACCATAGAATGTACTGCCGTTTCGGATTGTCCTACACCTACCGTTTCTATGAGGATAATTTCAAAACCTGCGGCTTCGCACAGTAAAATACTTTCTCTCGTTTTTCTAGCTACACCACCCAAAGAACCAGCAGTAGGTGAAGGGCGAATGAATGCCAACTCATCGACAGCCAATTCGTGCATACGTGTTTTGTCGCCCAATATACTACCTCCAGATTTTTCACTAGAGGGGTCTATGGCCAATACGGCTACCTTTTTGCCTTGAGCAGTCAGGTGTTTGCCTAAGGCTTCTATAAAGGTGCTTTTGCCTACACCGGGAACTCCTGTAATGCCTATGCGTAGGGATTGCCCACTATGGGGCAGTATGTCTTGAATGATGCTTTGAGCTTCTTGCTGATGCTCTAGCAAAGTGCTTTCCACGAGGGTTATAGCTTGGGCTAGTGCTACTCTATTACCTTGTATGACGGCTTGGCTAATGTTATGCATCGAGCAATTGGTGTAAGATATTAATGGCGGCCTCGGCAATAACTGTTCCCGGACCAAATACGCCACATACACCCGCTTTGAACAGGAAATCGTAATCTTGCTGTGGGATAACGCCACCAGCAATAACTAATATATCGCCACGACCTAATCGCTCCAGTTCAGCAATGACTTGTGGCACCAGTGTTTTATGACCTGCCGCTAGTGAAGATATGCCCAAAATATGGACATCGTTTTCTATGGCTTGTTTGGCTGCTTCTTGTGGGGTTTGGAACAGTGGTCCCATATCCACATCAAAGCCCAAATCGGCAAAGGATGTGGCTACCACCTTTGCGCCCCTGTCGTGTCCATCTTGTCCCATCTTAGCGACCATCAAACGGGGTCGTCTTCCTTTTTGCTTTTCAAAAGCAGCACTCAAATCGAGGGCTTCTTTGAAATGGGGGTTGTCCTCTATTTCCATCTTATAAACTCCTGATATCGAATTGTTTTTGGCCTGATAACGTCCAAATACCGTTTCACAAGCATACGAAATTTCGCCCAAAGTAGCTTTCTTTTGGGCGGCATCTACGGCTAATGCTAACAGATTGCCTGTACCGTTTTTACAGGCTTGGCTTATGGCATCCAAAGCTTGTTGTACTGCTTCTTCATCCCGTTGGCTCTTTAACTCTTGCAGTCGTTCTATCTGAGACAAACGCACCGTAGCGTTATCTACCTCCAAAATATCTAAGTCTTGTTCTTGGGTTGGGTTCTTATAGGCGTTTACTCCTACGATAGTATCTTTGGCACTATCAATACGAGCTTGTTTTCTAGCGGCGGCTTCTTCAATACGCATTTTGGGTAGTCCAGTTTCTATGGCTTTTGCCATACCGCCCAATTCCTCAATTTCTTGTATGTGTGCCCATGCTTTTTGGGCGATATCGTGAGTTAGTTTTTCCACATAATAAGAACCGCCCCAAGGATCTACCGTTTGGCATAAGCCAATATCGTTTTGTAAGTATATCTGAGTATCTCTGGCAATTTTGGCGGAGAAGTCAGTAGGTAAGGCAATAGCCTCGTCCAAAGCGTTGGTATGCAAAGATTGTGTGCCGCCCATTACTGCTGACATGGCTTCTATACAGGTACGACTGATGTTGTTAAAAGGATCTTGTTCAGTCAGACTCCAACCACTGGTTTGACAATGGGTTCTAAGAGCCAAAGATTTGGGATTTTTAGGGTCAAACTGCTTCACTATTTTTGCCCATAGCATACGTGCCGCTCTCATCTTAGCAATTTCCATAAAGTGGTTCATACCAATACCCCAAAAGAAAGATAGACGAGGGGCAAAGGTGTCAATGTCCATACCTGCATCTATGCCTTTGCGAATGTATTCCAAACCATCTGCCAAGGTATATGCCAATTCTATATCTGCCGTTGCACCAGCTTCTTGCATGTGGTAGCCCGAAATACTGATACTGTTGAATTTGGGCATATACTCGGAAGTGTATTTGAAAATATCCGAAATGATACGCATAGAATACTTGGGCGGATAGATATAGGTGTTACGCACCATAAATTCCTTGAGGATATCGTTTTGTATAGTTCCTGCTAAATCTTTTTTATCGACACCTTGTTGTTGGGCGGCTACAATGTAAAACGCCATTATGGGTAGTACCGCTCCGTTCATAGTCATAGAAACGGACATTTTATCTAATGGAATACCATCGAAGAGGATATTCATATCTTGTATAGAGTCTATGGCTACACCGGCTTTACCGACATCGCCTTCAACACGAGGGTGATCGGAATCGTAACCACGGTGTGTAGCCAAATCAAAGGCTACCGATAGTCCTTTTTGTCCTGCCGCTAGGTTTCTTCTGTAAAAAGCGTTGGATTCTTGAGCTGTAGAAAAACCAGCATACTGTCGAATTGTCCAAGGGCGACTGACGTACATGGAAGAATACGGACCTCTAAGGTTAGGGGCTATTCCTGCTCCAAAAGTCAGATGTTCCAAGTCTTGTATGTCCTCTTGAGTGTAACGGCCTTGGACTTCTATCTGCTCGGCAGTTTTCCAAAGGGGCTTGAGGTTTACCTCTACTAGTGACTCTGTTCTTTTACCCTTTAAAAATTCTTGTGTCAGTGCTTCGATATAATAACTACCAGCACTAGGGTCTTGTACTTTATCTAAAAAACTTTCTTCCCTAAGTATGTGGTGTTGGTTTCGTGCCAAACGGTTTGAAAAGTCGGTAGCTTCCTCAAAGGATTGGTTGTAGGGACGTATCATAAGCGCATCGCAACCCCCAAAAATAGCAGACATACTTTCGGTAGTAGTACGCAACAAATTGTTGTAGGGCTGTTCACTTTCTTTGTTGGAAAGGCTAGTTTGTGCCAAAATAAAGGGTATGGTCTTATTTATTGTTTCAAAGGCTATGAAGAAAGCTCTCATTTTAGCTATTTCTTTGAAGTAATCGCTACCTACAGTAAACACATATTGTGAGCTAAGCTGACCTGCTTCAATAGCTTGGTAAATGTCATCAACAAAAACCGTATGGTAAACGTAATTTGGAAGATTTCCTTTGTTTTCTTGTCCGTGAAAAGCACCTAATATGTCTTCTGGATTGAGCCCTCTTTCTTGGACTAAATCCTCAAACTCTTGTATGCTTTCTTTGGAATAATTTTCAAAATCTATTCGGATGTGTTGTATGAGTACATCTTGAAGTAGTGTTTTTAAATCTTGTGGATTGGAAAAGCACAAAGCCGTCATGCCATTTTGCAAGGCTTCCAAAGCCTGTTGATTGCCTTTTTTAGGGTCTGAGCCATCTATCCATTGTACCGATTCCCAACTTTCAGTAATTGGTAGGGGTTTAAAGTGCTTATGCGTATCCGAATGATAAAAGGGGAGTATTCCTTCAGAGCTGATAAGACTCTCAAAGGTTTTGCCTTTTAGGTCGGCACATAATTTGTCTTTCCATTGTTGACTGCTAACAGTAGCAAAATCTGAAAATAATTTATTCATCGGAATCTATGATAACTATTACGTCTTCGTTTTCCTTTTTCATCAAGTACTTTTCACGTGCAAATTTCTCTTGTGTTTCTTGATTGTTGGTAAGGTCGAAAAGAGCAACACTATCTTTATGTATTTCGTTGAGGTAATAGGTTTTCTGCTCTTCCAAATCTTCGATTTCAGATTTTAACTTGGCTTGTTTTATCCAGTTGTTGGAGTCAAAAAAAGCTACCCACACGAGAAGTACAACAGTAACAAGCACAAACTTGTTCTTTAAGATAGGGGGTAATTTGTCGTAATACTCTTTCAACATTCTACTCAAAAATAAAAAAAGCCTTGGATTAATAAGCCAAGGCTTGAAAAAAATTATCCTAAGAAGGGATACCTGTAGTCTTTAGCAGGGACAAAGGTTTCTTTTATGGTTCGTGGCGATACCCAACGCAATAGGTTGAGAATAGATCCTGCTTTGTCGTTTGTTCCTGAACCTCTTGCACCACCAAAAGGTTGTTGCCCTACAACAGCACCTGTTGGCTTGTCGTTGATGTAGAAGTTACCAGCCGCATTTTCTAAGGCTTTTGAGGCTTCTTCTACGGCATATCTATCGGTAGAGAAAATAGCACCTGTAAGAGCGTATTCACTGGTATCATCAACCAATTCTAAAGTAGCTTTCCAATCTTTAGGCTCGTAAACGTAAATGGTAATGACTGGTCCAAAAATCTCCTCGCATAGGGTTCTGAATTTTGGATTTGTAGTAACTACTACTGTAGGTTCAATAAAATATCCTTTGGATTTATCGTAACCACCACCTGCTATGATCTGTGCATCGGATTGTTCTTTGACGTAGTCGATGTAGTCAGCGATACGGTCAAAGGCTTTTTCGTCAATGACAGCATTGATGAAGTTAGAAGGGTCTTTAGGACTACCCATACTGAAGGATTTTACATCGGCAATAACTTGTGCTTTGACATCTTCCCAAATGTTAGATGGGATATATGCTCTGGAAGCAGCCGAACATTTTTGCCCTTGGTATTCAAAAGCACCTCTTGAAATCCCTGTTGCTACCTCTGCCGCTACGGCAGACTCGTGAGCTACGATAAAGTCTTTACCACCTGTTTCGCCTACAATTCTAGGGTAGCTTCTGTATTTTTCTATGTTATTACCTATGGTTTTCCAAAGGTGTCTGAAAACACCTGTTGAACCGGTAAAGTGCAATCCTGCAAAATCCTTGTGATTAAATACCACATCGCCTAAAACCGGACCATCTACCGTTACCATATTGATAACACCATCTGGTAGTCCTGCTGCTTTGAATAAATCCATAATAACCTTAGCCGAATAGACTTGTGTTTCAGCTGGTTTCCATACCACCACATTACCCATCATTGCTGGTGCGGCGCACAGGTTAGCACAGATAGAAGTGAAGTTGAAAGGCGTAATTGCCAATACGAAACCTTCTAGTGGTCGATGTTCTAGTCTGTTCCACATACCCGGTGCAGATTCAGGTTGTTCACCATACAATTGAGTCACGTATTCAGCATTGAATTTGAAAAAGTCAATCAATTCACAAGCAGCGTCAATTTCTGCTTGAAACACATTTTTAGACTGAGCCAACATGGTAGAGGCGTTAATTTTTGCTCTGAATGGTCCTGCCAATAATTCGGCAGCCTTCAAGAAAATAGATACCCTTTGGTGCCAAGGCATAGCGGCCCATTTTTCTCTAGCTGCTAGTGCAGCATCAATAGCCTGATTGACGTGTTCTGTAGTTCCAAAACTGTACTGACCCAAGACGTGCTTGTGGTCGTGTGGCGGATTGATATTCTTTTGAGTGGAAGTAGTGATTTCTTCACCACCAATATACAAAGGTACGTGTACAGATGAATTGTACATTTCTTTGTAAGTGCTCAATAATTCTTCTCTTTCTGGGCTACCTGGCTCGTATGATTTCACGGGCTCATTAGTCGCTATGGGTACATTAAAAACGCCTTTGGACATATCTATTTTGTTTATTTAGTAATTGCTGCAAATTTAGAGGAATATACCATCATAACAAGTCTTTTGAAGTCAGTTTTTGAATTCCTATCAACTGGTCGTAATATTCTCCTGTTGGTCTATGATATATGTAAATGTGGTAATCGTTAACGGTTTGGTAGTGAGTGCCCTCAATAAATCTATTGATATTGCCTCCCTCGTCTTTTTTAAGGACATATTCGTAATTGTAATACCCTTGCTTAAGGTAAATATTAGCTTCGTATTGTTTTTGTTCTGCATTGTAGGTCATACGATGACTTTCTGGAAAACCATAATCGCTAATTTGCCCAAATACATATAAATCACCATGCGTTACTTGGTGCTCGTAAGGCAAGGTAAAACGAACAAAAGCGTAGTCAGCTTCAATGGCATTTCTTGAGCCTTCTTGTACTCTTATTAATCGTTTTCCATTGATGTCTTGTACTAAACCGGAGTAGCGTTGAAAACGTCTAGCTTCGTCTGTTCTCAAAGTTACTTTATGGGTGTCTGCTTCAAAACTAATATCTGCCAATCGCTCTGATAGGTAGCGTAAGCTTTGGATATCAAAAAAGCGGTATTCATTACCTCCATCAAAAAGGTTGTCTTCTTCATCATCGTAAACGATTTCTTCGTCTTTAATGAAAACAGCTTGTAATCCGTATATAGCATTGTCCCATCTTGAATTTTGAGTGATGACAGGCTTAATGTCACCAAAAGGATTGTCAATCTCGTAGCCACCATGGAAAATGCTGAAATCTATCTCGTGTTGGTAGTTGCGTTGCTCAAGGTCGGTAGCTCGTTTTACGCTGCCTTTAACGGATATCTTTTCGTCCATTATCATCATTCTTTTACTCAAGATAGGGTTGTCCTTATTGTTTTCTGGAAAAACAATGAGTAGGTAATTCCCTGAAAGGGTAGGCCTCATATTTGAACTAGGAATAACCGTTTGGTAATGAACATAGCTTTGTATAGTGTTGAAAGAAAATTGATAGTTGGCAAGAGGTTCTTCGTAAAACCCTTCTAAATATTCACTTTCCATAAGGTCGGACGGAGTCCAATCGGCATTGCAATGAATAAAGGTGTAAGCATAGTTTTGAGGCTCATTTGCCAAATCATCGAAAGAAAGTAATAAGCTATCCTTAAAAGATAGATGAATGAGCGGATTTCCCATTTCAAAACGTAAAGGGTGTAGTTGGACACTATGAATTGAAGGTTTGTAAATAGCGTTTTCATAAGTGAGCTTACTTTCTTTTGCTAATTTTTCGTTTTGGCTGTCTGTACTAATATCTGTAATAGTATCAGATATACTAAGGCTTTCATCCTCGTAAAGCGAGTCGTCAAATTGTGTTGCCTTTTTAGAGCCACCACAGGAAAAAAGTATTCCGCAGCAAAGGATACAAAGTGTTAAAGTATTTTTCAAAGTCTTATTTTTTATAAATTAACGCTAATTCGTTTTATTTTTAATTTAAATTTTAACCAAAAAACCCATTTCTTATTTAGAATCATTATAAATTAAAAATTCTTATTGAAATGAGATGCATTTAGTTAATTACAAATGTATATTTTTGCGAGCGAAAATCACAATTTTTATACAAAAGAGATGTCAAAAGATATCAGATTAAAAAAAGGCCTTAACATAAACCTTCAAGGGGAGGCCGACAAAGTTTACGCCAGTATTCCTCAATCTCAAACATTTAGCATAAAACCAACTGACTTTCATTCTTTGACACCTAAAATGGTGGTTAAAGAAGGTGATAAAGTTAAGGCGGGTTCATGTTTATTTTTTGATAAGTATGACGATCGCATTCGTTTTTCATCGCCAGTTAGTGGTGAAGTAACGGAAATTGTGCGTGGTGCTAAGCGAAGAATTATGGAGGTCAGAATTGCTGCCGACTCAGAAATTAATTACGAAAGCTTTTCACTTGATTTGAATTCTTCGAGAGAGGAAATTATCAAAGGATTATTAGATAGTGGTGTTTGGCCATTCATACGTCAAAAGCCATTTGATGTTATAGCTAATCCGTCAGATAATCCAAAAGCTATTTTCATTTCTACTTTTGATACGGCGCCTTTAGCTCCGGATAACGATTTTGTTTTACACGGTTTAGATAAAGAATTTCAAGCAGGTATTGAGGTTCTCAAGAAATTGACAGACGGTAAGGTTCACCTAAATGTAGATGGTAACACGAATCCATCTAAAGTATTTACCGATTGTAAGGGTGTAGAAATTAATAAAATTTCTGGTCCACATCCAGCAGGAAATGTTGGTGTTCAATTGCATCATATAGACCCTATTAATAAGGGCGATGTGGTTTGGTATTTATACCCACAAGATGTATTAACTATTGCTCGTTTGTTTTCTGATGGTAAGTACGATGTGTCACGTATGGTAGCATTAACGGGTTCGCAAGTAGATAGACCACGTTATTACAGAACGATCTCTGGTGCTTGTATATCTAATATGTTGTCAGAGAATACTATTAAAGCGGGTAGCAATCGTTTTATCAGTGGTAATGTGCTTACTGGAACACAAATTTCTGATGAAGGTTACATTGGATTTTATGATTCTCAAGTTACTGTTATTCCTGAAGGTAACGATCAAGAGTTCTTGGGTTGGATAGCACCTGCTTTACATAAATTTTCTATGTCTAAGTCGTATTTCTCATGGTTAACACCTGCTAAGAAATACAATTTGAACACTAACTATAATGGCGAAGAAAGAGCCTATGTAGTTACAGGTCAGTACGAAAAAGTATTGCCTATGGATGTATATCCTATGCAGCTTATCAAAGCATGTATGATTGAAGATATCGATACTATGGAGCAGTTAGGTATCTATGAAGTATCTGCTGAAGATATGGCACTTTGTGAATTTGTTTGTACCTCTAAAATAGAAGTGCAAAGCATCATTCGTGAAGGTTTAGATTTGGTTAAAAAAGAATGTAGTTAGAATTATATACTATGAAATTATTTAAAAATTTATTGGATTCAGTAAAGCCTCACTTTGAGAAAGGTGGAAAACTTGAAAAATTGTATCCTGCATACGATGCTTTTGAGACTTTTTTGTTTGTGCCAGGTCACACGACTCACAAAGGAGCTCACGTTAGAGATGCAATCGATTTGAAACGTACCATGTTTATGGTCATCGTGGCTCTTATTCCGTGTTTACTATTCGGTATGTGGAATGTGGGTTATCAATACCACTTGGCTATTGGTGAAACGGCAACTTTATTCGAAAATTTCATTTTCGGATTTTGGAAGTTTTTACCCCTTATCATCGTATCTTATGGTGTTGGACTAGCGGTTGAATTTGCCTTTGCAATTTATCGTGGTCACTCTGTTAACGAAGGTTACCTTGTAACAGGATTGTTAATTCCTCTCACGATGCCTATCGATGTGCCTTTGTGGATGTTGGCTATATCAGTCATATTCGCTGTGGTTATTGGTAAAGAGGTATTTGGTGGTACAGGAATGAATATTCTAAATCCTGCTCTTACTGCACGAGCATTTTTATTCTTTGCATACCCTATATATATGTCAGGTGATAAAGTTTGGGTTCACGATGCTATGGTAGATGGTCATTCAGGTTCTACTATTTTGGGAGAATTAGCAGCATCTAGCAACTGGCAGTCACTATCTTGGAATCCTTTTGATATGATGACAGGAATGATTCCAGGTTCAGTAGGAGAAACATCTTTTATAGCTATCATGATAGGTGCCATTATCCTTATTGCTACCGGCATAGGAAGTTGGAGAATTATACTCTCTACTTTTGTAGGTGGCTTTGTTATGGCAACACTATTTAATATGTGGGGTGCTAATGAATTAATGTCAACACCGGCAGAGATTCACCTTATTATTGGAAGTTTTGCTTTTGGTGCTGTATTTATGGCTACAGACCCTGTTACAGGATCACAAACGAACAAAGGAAAATATATATACGGATTCCTTATTGGTGTTTTTGCCATACTTATCCGTGTGTTTAACCCAGCATATCCTGAGGGAATGATGTTGGCTATTCTACTGATGAACATTTTTGCTCCATTGGTGGATCACTATGTTATTCAAGGAAATATTAAAAAGAGATTAAAACGAGCTAACGCTTAATATTATGGATGTAAATAAAAATTCCTACACTTTTGGTTTTGCAGCAGTTATGGTTGTATTGGTAGCCACTTTGTTATCAGTTGCCGCTATAAGCCTAAAACCATTTCAAGATAAAAATGTAGAATCGGAAAAGAAACAAAACATACTTTCTACTGTTGGTATTGAAGTCAGTCGTGAAGAAGCGGCAAAAGCTTATGAAAAAAATATCATTAACACCTATGTTTTAAACAACAAAGGTGAAATGGTTGAGGGTGATGCTTTTACTGTCGATTTAGGTGTTGAGCTTAAGAAGTCGGCAGACCAACAATTGCTACCTGTTTTTGAAAGTGAGAAAGATGGAGAAAAGTTATATATCCTACCTATGAGAGGAAAAGGATTATGGGGTCCTATTTGGGGCTTTATCGCTTTGAAAGAAGATATGAGTACTATATCAGGAGCTGTTTTTGACCACAAATCAGAAACGCCAGGCTTAGGAGCTGAAATTTCACTAGGTTGGTTTCAAGAGCCTTTTATCGGCAAAACAATATTTGAAGGTACAGAGCTAGTTTCTATAAATGTTGTTAAAGGTGGTGCTAAAGAAGACGATATGCACGCTGTGGATGGTATTTCAGGAGGCACCATAACATCTGATGGTGTTAATGATATGTTAGCGGAGCGATTTGCTCAATACCTACCGTTCTTCAACAACAAAATGTCTGAAATGTTAGAGTTGTCAACGGATACCTTAATGGTTGATAGTACGATGGCGTTTAATTTAAATACTATACAATAATGAGCGAAAAGAAAGATGCTTTGTTTTCTAAGAAAAACAGAAAACTATTAATTGACCCATTGAACGATAACAATCCTGTAACTACACAAGTATTAGGTATATGTTCTGCTTTGGCGATTACAGTTCAATTGAAACCTGCTATAGTAATGGCTTTATCTGTTTTGGTAGTCATGTCAGTTGCCAATGTAGTGGTATCGTTAATGAGAAATTTAATCCCTTCAAGAATAAGAATTATCGTTCAACTAGTGGTTATTGCGACTCTAGTAATATTAGTTGACCAAGTTCTCAAAGCTTTTGTTTACGATGTGAGTAAGGAATTATCCGTATTTGTAGGGCTTATTATTACCAACTGTATTATTATGGGACGACTTGAAGCCTTTGCTTTGGGTAATACCCCTTGGAAATCATTTCTTGATGGTTTAGGTAATGCTTTTGGTTACGGTTGGATTCTTATAGCAGTAGCTTTCTTTAGAGAGTTGCTAGGCGCGGGAACATTATTTGGCTACCCTGTACTTGAGAAAATCGGGCTATATGAAATGGGTTACGAAAACAATGGTATGATGATTTTACCTCCTATGGCACTTGTTACAGTAGGAATCATCATCTGGATACAACGAATGAAAAACAGAGATTTAATCGAATCTTAATATTGATACTATGCAAGAATTAGCAAATATATTTATCAAGTCGATATTCATCGACAACATGATATTCGCCTACTTTTTAGGAATGTGTTCCTATCTGGCAGTATCCAAAACAGTAAAAACATCAGTAGGTATGGGATTTGCCGTAATCTTTGTATTAGGGTTTACTATTCCTATCAACTACCTGTTGGAGAACTTTATTTTGAAGCAAGGTGCCTTGGTTTGGCTTAGCGAATCTTTCGTTGATGTGGACTTGAGCTTTTTGAGCTTCATTATGTTCATTGCCATTATAGCATCTATGGTGCAATTAGTAGAAATGATCGTTGAGAAGTTTTCGCCTGCCTTATACGGCTCGTTGGGTATCTTCTTACCACTGATAGCTGTTAACTGTGCTATTTTGGGTGGTTCATTATTTATGCAAGAAAGAGCCTACACTAATATAATCGAAGCTACTGTATTCGGTTTAGGATCTGGTATAGGTTGGTTTTTAGCTATTGTAGCTATTGCTGCCATTCGTGAAAAAATACGTTACTCTCACGTGCCTGCACCATTGAGAGGTTTAGGTATCACCTTTATCATAACAGGTCTTATGGGTATTGCGTTTATGAGCTTTATGGGAATCAAATTATAATTCGTTTAGAACAAACACACAAATGATAATATTAAGTACAACAACAATAGTTTCAAGTATAGCTATTTTCTTATTGGTAATTTTCGCCTTAGTAGGTGTTTTATTATTTGCCAAATCGAAACTAATGCCTTCAGGAAAGGTAAAAATTACTATTAACGGAGAAAAGGAAATTGAAGTCGATGGAGGCTCTACTTTATTAAATACTTTGAGTAATGAGGGTATATTTTTACCATCTGCTTGTGGTGGTGGTGGTACCTGTATACAATGTACTTGTCAAGTGCATAGTGGTGGTGGTAGTATACTTCCTACTGAAGAGCCACACTTCTCAAAGAAAGAAATTACGGACAACTACCGCTTAGGATGTCAAGTTAAAGTAAAAGAGGATATGGAAATATCTATTCCTGAAGAAGTGTTCGGTGTTAAAAAATGGGAAGCTACGGTAGTATCTAACTATAATGTTGCCTCTTTTATTAAGGAGTTTATTGTAGAAATTCCTGAAGATATGCCATACGAAGCAGGTGGATATATTCAGATTGAAATTCCTGATTGTGAGATCAATTATGCCGATATGGATATTACAGCTCACCCTGAAGAGCATGATGAAGCAGAGAAATTCAAATTAGAGTGGGATAAATTCGGTTTATGGTCACTAAAGATGAAGAACGACGAAGAAGTGGTTCGTGCCTATTCAATGGCTTCTTATCCTGCAGAAGGAAGACGAGTTATGTTAAATGTACGTGTGGCTACTCCACCTTGGGATAGAGGTAAAAATGCATGGGCTGATGTAAACCCAGGTGTTGCATCCTCTTATATTTTTAGTAGAAAAGCTGGAGATAAGGTAACAATCTCAGGGCCTTACGGTGAATTCTTTATCAATAATTCTGAAGCCGAAATGTTATATATCGGTGGTGGCGCAGGTATGGCACCTATGCGTTCGCACCTTTATGAGCTATTCAAAACGCTGAAAACAGGTAGAAAGGTTAGTTACTGGTATGGTGGTCGCTCTAAAAGAGAGTTATTCTATTTAGATCATTTTTACAGTTTAGAAAAGGAATTCTCTAACTTCAATTTCGAGATAGTTCTTTCTGAACCATTAGAAGAAGATAACTGGACGCCTAAGAAAGATTTAGCTGATAAGGAAGGTGATGGTTTTGTAGGTTTTGTACACCAAGCCGTTATAGACCAATATCTAACAAAGCATGATGCGCCAGAAGATATAGAGTTATATTTCTGTGGACCTCCACTAATGAATCAAGCGGTATTAAAGATGGCAGACGATTGGGGAATACCTGACGAAAACGTTCGTTTTGACGATTTTGGTGGTTAATTTGACACCTATCTAACATTATAAAAAAAACCTCACTAATTTTAGTGAGGTTTTTTTATTTATCAATAGTTAATTTTTATTTTTAATATATATTAGCAAAGTCTAAACACAATTCAACCAACACTTTTTTATATTTTCTCTTAGCCTTTTTCCTTTTAATAGGGGGGGTGGGTTAAGAGCCTTTGGTTGTTTTCTCGTGTTTAGACGCACTAAATCCCCCCTTACTATATTTGTATGAAAATAGTAAGAAAGCAAGGTTCCTGTTCTTGTGGGTTTTATAAAATAATTATAAAAGACCAGTCTTTTCTCTATACTAGGTACTATTATGAACACGAGCAGAGGTCAATACTGGTTAGTTGTATAGATTGTGGTCAGAAAATCAAATCTTCTTTCATTTTAAACAATACTAAATTCCCTAAAAAGAAGTAATACGATTATCTTCTCATTATCTGATAAACCGATAGACCGCTCAGTATCAATAAAGCTAATAAGGCTATTTCTAAATTATATTCATCACAAAATTTGACAAAATTAGATTGGTCAGAATTGAAAATAGATACTTTTTGAATTTGTGCCTTAAAGAGATATACTATGTCAATTATAATTACCACAGAAAAGGTAAATGCTAGCAATAGGTTTATGCACTTTATAGTTTTCAAAGCTTCTAAGATTCTTAAAATAAGTCCTTACAAGTTATATATTTTTTACAATATCGCCAATTGTAATACTTACATTTGTGATAAATAATTAGTTATGGAAGTTAAAGATTGTAATGGTAATACTTTATCCAGTGGTGATTCTGTCATTGTTGTAAAGACCTTAGATGTTAAAGGATCTCCTCTTGTTATCAAGAAAGGTACGAAAGTTAAAAACATTCGATTGACTGACGATGCTGACGAGGTAGATTGTAAAGTTAACGGTACACGTGTAGTGCTAAAAACAATGTTTCTTAAAAAGAAATAAACTTATCTTTTAAAACTATTCTCATAGGTCTTTATCCATTGATCAACACTAATTTTAGTGCATAATTCTGCAATTAATTCATAAGGTATTTCTTCGATATACTTCAATCGAATACAGCTTTTACCCATATCTAGTTTTTTGGAACAATACTTCACATATTCTTTCTGCCACCAATCAAGAAGTTTGTTGTCTGCATAAATTCCCATATGATATAAGCCTATAAAGTTTTTTTGCGAAGCCAAACTCATAAAAGGGAGAGGAAGTTCAGGGGTTGTATGATAACCATTAGGGTAAATAGAATGAGGTACTACCCAGCTAGGCATTCCATAACCCAAGCATTCTTCAAAACCCTTTGGTAAATGGGTATTTATGATTTCTCTAAGTTTATTCATGGCTAGTTGTCTTTCTTCAGGTATTTTGTCAAAATAGTCATTGACTGAAATAGCTTTAATTTTCATAACACTCTTTTTAGATTTCTTAAATACAAATGTATAATTTTGTCAAATGAAATATTGGATTATTATTTTAGTAAGTATCATAGCTTGTAATAGTACACATAACCATTCAACAACTCTTGTTCATAATGTTGGTTTTGCACAAGGCACTTCATATAGTATTAAATACATGAGTGCAGATGGTCAGGATTACCACCTTCAGATTGATAGTATCTTTGCAGAGATTGACAATTCCTTATCTACCTATCTACCCAGTTCTTTAATCAGTCAATTGAATGCTGGTGACACCTCTTTATACTTAGACACTCACTTTGTACGTGTTTTTAAAGCTTCTCAGCAAGTGTCTGCTACGAGTTCAGGTCTTTTTGATTGTACCGTAGCTCCTTTAGTTCAGTCATGGGGTTTCGGCACATCTAATCCGCAAGAGTTAGATTCTTTAGTAATTGTAGAATTGTTAAAAAAAGTGGGCTATCAAGATGTATCTTTGAAAGGAGATTCTTTAATTTCTAATCCGCAGCTTAAAACCTTAGATTTTAATGCAATTGCTCAAGGCTATACTGTAGATGTTATTGCAGAGTTTTTTGATTCGCTCTACTTGACAGATTACCTTATTGAAGTGGGAGGAGAGCTTAGGGCAAAAGGACTAAACTCTAGAGATAAAAAATGGAGAGTAGGCATTGATAAACCATCGAATGAGATTGACAAAAACGATCGTTTTCAGATTATCTTAAATCTTAACGACAAGTCTTTAGCTACCTCAGGTAATTATAGGAAGTTTTATAAGAAAGACGGTCAAATATATACCCATACTATCAATCCAAAAACGGCTTACCCTGTTCAGCATTCTTTATTGAGTGCTACGGTTATTGCGGATAATTGCATGATGGCTGATGCTTACGCCACTACCTTTATGGTGATGGGTGTAAAACAGACTCAAGAATTTCTGAAAACACAAGAAGGACTGGAAGTCTTTTTGATATATACCGATGAAGATAACAGATGGCGAAATTGGTCAACAGAAGGGTTTGAATCACTAAAGGTTAACTAGCAACTTCTTCTTTTTTGCACATTTCTTCTGGACTAGCACCACAGAAACCACAATTTTCACCTTCCTTATTAAGAAAAGGGCTGTTACTGGCACATGTGCCAGAAAATTTACCATCTTTCTTGACCAATATTTTAATGGCTATCCCTGCAAATCCTATTGCTAATAGAGCTATGGCTAATAATACTACTTTCATATATAAATTATGTACGTTGCAAAGGTATGAAATTGTTATACTACTTTTGCTGAAAATTTAATTTATGGATGCTCGTTTAGTTGCTTTTGAAAGATTATTGAATATAATGGACGATTTAAGGGCTAAATGCCCTTGGGATATGAAGCAAACCATTGATAGTTTGCGCTATCTTACATTGGAAGAAGTTTATGAATTATCCGATGCTATAGTAGATGGCGATATGGATGAAATAAAGAAAGAAATCGGTGACATTATGTTACACCTAATTTTTTATTCTAAGATAGCGTCTGAAACAGAAGATTTTGATATTACCGATGTGCTCAATGGTGTTTGTGATAAACTCGTGCATCGTCATCCTCATATTTATGGAGACGTTGTAGTTGCTGATGAGGCAGAAGTAAAAGCCAATTGGGAGAAGTTAAAACTTAAAGAAGGTAAAGAATCTGTATTAGAGGGTGTGCCTAAGTCTTTGCCATCTATGGTTAAAGCTATTCGTATTCAAGAAAAAGCACGAGGAGTAGGTTTCGATTGGGACAACAGCGAACAGGTATGGGATAAAGTTCAGGAAGAATTATCTGAACTCAAAACTGAGGTTGACAAAGCTGACCAGCATAAAACAACAGAAGAGTTTGGAGATTTATTATTCTCGTTAATTAATTACGCCCGATTTGTTAAAGTAAACCCAGAAGATGCTTTAGAGAAAACCAATAAAAAATTCATACACCGTTTTCAGTATATGGAAAAACAAATAAAAGCTAAAGGTCAAGATATGTCTGATTTATCTTTGGAAGAAATGGACGTGTATTGGAATGAAGCAAAAACTATTTAGGTGCTTTTTTAAGAAGATATAAGCCTAAACTAGCAAATATTAAATTAGGAATCCATACGGCTACAATAGGAGATAAATCACCGTTAGTAGCAAAGGTAGTTGACACTTGCATAAACAAAATATAGGCAAAGCTAATAAGCAATCCTGCACCTAAATGTAAGCCAATACCACCTCTGACTTTACGAGAAGCCATAGCCACTGCAACAAAGGTAAGTATAAGGGTAGCAAAAGGATAGGCAAAGCGTTTTTGTTGTTCTATAATATGGAAAACTAAATTTTTAGACCCTTTCATACGTTCCTCTTTGATATAGTCGTTTAGCTGAAACATATTCATCGTCTCCACCATACTTCGCCTAACATTAAAGTCATTGGGGTGAAGGTTAATATCTAGATTTAATGTATCTCCTTCTGTAATTTTTTCGTTTAAATGATCAATCTTACGAATGAAGTAGTCATGTACAACCCAGTTTTCGTTTTCTTTATTCCATTTTATATAATTACAAAATAGTTTTTCTTTAAGCTCATTATTTTCAAAGCGTTCCATTGAGAATTTATAACCAATATTACGTTTGGTATTATACGATTGCATATAAATAAATTGCCCTGGCATAATTTGCATGTGTATATCCTTATCCCTATTGTTATAAGGATTTTTGATATATGTATTCTCAAATGCTAATCTTTCACTATTAGCAGGTGGTATTATGAAGTTTCCTAAAGTAAAGGATAGTATTGCTAATAATCCAGCAGATAGCATATACGGACGTAAAAATCTATTGAAACTTACCCCACTACTTAGAATTGAAATGACCTCAGTATTATTAGCCATTTTTGAGGTGAAAAAGATAACAGCAACAAAGGTAAATAATGGGCTAAACAAATTGCCGAAATAGGGGATGAAGTTCAGGTAATAATCGAAAATAATGGCTTTGATTGGCGCTTCTTTTTCAATAAAATCGTCAATTTTTTCAGACATATCGAAGACGACAACGATGAGTAATATCAAAGATATTGAGAAGAAGAAAGTTCCCAAAAACTTTTTGATGATATACCAGTCTAACTTTTGCATTTATAAACGTCTATCGAGTTTTTTGACCATTCTATTTTTCCATTCAGTAAATGTACCATCTGCTAAGTGTTCTCTTGCTTGTTCCATTAACCAAAGATAGAAACGGATATTGTGCAGGGTTGTTATTTGTTTGCCTAACATTTCGTTAACAGTAAACAGATGACGTACATAAGCCTTGCTATAAGTAGAGTCTACATAGGAGGTGCCATTTTCGTCTATGGGAGAGAAGTCGTCTGCCCATTTTTTATTTTTGATGTTTATAGTGCCTTCACTAGTGAAAATCATACCGTTTCGAGCATTTCTAGTTGGCATTACGCAGTCGAACATATCTACACCTAAAGCAATATTTTCTAAAAGATTTGTGGGAGTTCCAACGCCCATTAAGTAACGGGGCTTGTCTTCTGGCAATACGTTGCACACTATTTCTGTCATTTCATACATGAGGTCATGAGGCTCACCTACGGACAAGCCACCAATGGCATTACCTTCACGTTCGAAAGAAGCTATTTTCTCTGCAGATTGTTTTCTTAAATCTTTGTAGACACTACCTTGAACGATAGGAAAAAGGGTTTGGTCAAAGCCATATTTAGGTTCGGTACTATCGAAACGTTCACAGCAACGCTTTAGCCAACGGTGTGTCATATGCATGGAATTCTTGGCATAATTGTAGTCACAAGGGTAGGGTGTACACTCATCAAATGCCATGATGATATCAGCTCCTATAGTACGTTGTATATCCATTACATTTTCAGGGGTAAAGAGGTGGTAAGAACCATCAATATGCGATTGAAATTTTACGCCTTCTTCTTTGATTTTTCGTTTGCCAGAAAGTGAATATACTTGATAACCACCACTATCGGTAAGAATGGGTTTTTGCCAATTCATAAACTGATGTAGGCCACCGGCTTTTTCTAAGACTTCCAAACCGGGTCTAAGATACAGGTGATAGGTGTTCCCCAAAATGATTTGGGCTTGCGTATCTTTATCTACTTCATGCTGGTGTACACCCTTTACTGTTGCTGCTGTACCTACAGGCATAAAAATGGGTGTTTGGATTTTTCCGTGGGCTGTGGTCAGCTCTCCCAAACGTGCTTTTGAAGCACTATCTTTTTTTATCAGCTTAAAATCCATAAATGCAAATTTCGCCAAAGATAGTTAAGTCTTAATAACATAAAATTTATACCACATAAAAATATTAAATATCCGTATCATTGTAAACTATGGATATAGCTACTATATGCTTGGTTGTTTTTGCTGCTCTCACTCTAGTGCAGTTATGCTTTTACCTTTTTATTTATTTGAAGTTAGCAAAGTATAAAGAGAAAAAAAACAACTTTTCTAAAGCTGTTTCGGTAGTAGTTTGTGGTTATAATGAGGAGAAACACTGGGAGGGACTTGTTGAAAAATTACTGGAACAAGATTACCCTAATTTTGAAATTGTTTTAGTAAACGACCAATCTACTGACAACACTAAATTTGTTTTCAAGCAATGGGAATATCACCCCAAGATTAAATTAGTAGATATCAGAGAAGATATTAAAAAAGGACTAGGTAAAAAGTTTGCTTTAACATTAGGTATTAAGGCTGCTAAGTATGACTATCTTCTTTTGACCGATGCCGACTGTTACCCTAGAGATAATCATTGGATTAGCTCTATGGTACAACATTTCTCCAATAAAACTATTGTGTTGGGGTATGGTGCTTATGAAAGAACAAAAGGGCTATTAAACAAGCTTATTCGTTTTGATACCTTTCAAGTGGCTATGCAATACTTCTCTTATGCTCTAATAGGTAAAACCTATATGGGGGTCGGAAGAAATTTAGCCTATAAAAAATCCTTGTTTTTTGATAACAAAGGATTTGCTTCACATTTGCACCTTCCTTCAGGTGATGACGATTTGTTTATAAAAGAAGTCACTAATTCCAACAATACAGCCATAAGCCTAGGTGCTTCTGCCCATACGATATCTGAACCCAAAACCACGTGGAAATCATGGATAAGACAGAAAAGTAGACATCTCAGTACTGGAGTTTATTATAAACCTTACCATAAAGTAATGTTAGGTTTGTGGACACTCAGCCAAGCACTTTTTTGGATATTTTTTATTACTCTCTTATTTTGGGAGCCATTCATATACATTACTCTTTCCCTCTTTCTCATTCGTTTAATTATCCAGTTAGTAGTATCCTTCAATATTTTGAAAAGACTGAATGAAAAAGATTTAATCTATCTGTATCCATTCTTAGAGTTACTATTTATCTTTTTTTACTTTATATTTATAGTCAATAGACTGATAAAAAAGAAACGGTTTTGGTAAACAGAGAACTTACAGAAAAAGCTAAAGAGGATTTAAAAATCATCGAATTAGCACTGACCAAAGGAGATCCACGTGCCTATAACAAGTTAATGTCTAAATATAGAGACCCTATATTTTTTATGCTTTACGAAAGAGTCAATGATAGAGAACTTGCTAAAGAATTGACTATCGAAGCTTTTGGTAAGGCCTTTAACAAGTTACATTCGTATACTCCAAAATATGCTTTTAGCACTTGGCTTTTTAGTATTGCACGAAATAACTGCATTGACTATTTAAGGAAAAAGAAATTACCAACCTTTTCCATAGATGCTATGATAGAACATAGCGAAGGCTCCCAAACGTCTATTGATATTCCAGATTATGGTGACGGACCTGAGAAAACAATGATAAATAAGCAACGTATTCAGATTTTGAGAAATATCGTTGAGCAGCTAAAACCTAATTATAGAGAGTTAGTCAAATTGCGCTATTTTAAAGAATTTAGCTACGAAGAAATCTCAGAAGAACTAAAAATACCCATAGGAACGGTAAAAGCTCAACTTTATCGCTCAAGAGAGCAATTGTTTAAAATACTATCTGGAAAAAAAGATGCTTTGTAATGGATAACATTATTTCAACCTATTTCCCTGATTTAAGCGATAAACAACGTCAGCAATTTTCAGCACTTACTGATTTATACACCTTTTGGAACGCTCAGATTAATGTAGTCTCAAGAAAAGATATGGGTGATTTTTTGGAGCGCCATGTATTACATTCATTGGGAATAGCTAAGGTTATGCCGTTTGAATCAGGAACTAAGGTCTTAGATGTAGGAACTGGTGGCGGTTTTCCAGGAATACCTTTGGCTATATTGTTTCCTGATGTCGATTTTTATCTAGTAGATAGTATCGGTAAAAAGATAAAAGTAGTTCGTGCAATAGCTCAAGAATTAGGCCTTAAAAACGTAAGGTCAGCTCATGAGAGAGCAGAAAACATCAACGAAAAATTTGATTTTGTTGTAAGTCGAGCTGTGACACGTATGCCTACATTTTTAAAATGGATAGAAGGCAAGTTTTCCCTTTTCTGTAAAAATGATTTCCCCAATGGTATTCTTTATCTTAAAGGTGGTGACTTGACAGAAGAGATGAGCGATGTTCAATATCACCACAATACTTTTAATCTCTCAGAGTATTTCAAAGAAGATTTTTTTGAAACTAAAAAGGTGGTTTATGTCCAAATTGCTTAGAGCGGTTTTTTGCAGAAATAAATAATTTCTCCTTTAGGAAGTGCATGGCGATCAACTAGCTTAGGGTCTAACTTATTTATGTAGTCATCTTCTATGACTTCGAAACCAGCTTCAGAGAGGATTTTGCCGTAATCCAAACCATAAAGTCTAACATGGTCGTCTTGCCAATAATGTTTTTCTCTTTCTTTTGGGTCTGTGATTGTGGGATCGTCAAAAGTTTCTGACCTAGTAGTGTCAATAGGTACTTGAAAAATTCCCCAACCGCCTTTGTTCATTACTCTGAAGAATTCTTTCATTACTTTTCTATCATCTTGCACGTGTTCTAAGACATGATTACACATTATCACATCAAAGCTATTGTCATTAAAGGGAATGTCGTGAACGTCCATTTTTACATCAGCCCATGGAGAGTTTAAATCCGCTGTGGTGTAATCAAGGTTCTTTTGATTTTTGAATAGCTTGATAAAACAGTATTCTGGAGCGATGTGTAAGAATTTTAAATTATCGGTGAAGAAATTTGTTTTTTCCTTAAGGTACAACCAAATAAGGCGGTGTCTTTCTAAAGACATACTATCAGGAGCTATGGCATTTTCTCTTGAACGGAGCCTTCCGTAAGGCAATAATTTTCTGTAAGTATATCCATTTATGGGGTCTTCGAATTTATTACCTCTCATAAATAAGGAGAAAATCCTTAGAAAAAAGTGACTAATATGATGTAAATAGTGTCTTGGTATTAATCGAGTTACTAGGCTTATGATGTGTTTCATGGGTTTATGTTTTATTCCTAATGGTTGAATTGCATATCACTAAGTTGACTGTATAAGCCGCCATTTCCTGTAAGTTCTTGGTGCGTACCTTGTTCAATGATTTGTCCATTTTCGAGCACTAATATACAATCTGCATTTTTAATGGTGGAAAGTCGGTGTGCTATAACTATAGATGTTCTACCTTTCATAAGAATATCCATAGCTTCTTGCACTAATTTTTCCGACTCTGAATCTAGTGCACTAGTCGCTTCGTCTAAAATTAAAATACTTGGATTTTTGAGCAAGGCTCTAGCAATAGCAATACGTTGCCTTTGTCCACCAGAAAGTTGAATACCACGTTCACCGACAAGGGTATCCATTTTTTCTGGAAAGTCATTAATAAAATTCAGAGCGTTAGCTTTTTGGGCAGCCTCTTCTATTTCTTCATCATTAGCATCTAATTTTCCGTAGGCGATATTTTCTTTGATAGTGCCACCAAATAACAAAACATCTTGAGGGACAATAGCAATCTGTTTTCTTAAAAAGTGAAGGTCATAATCTTCAATATTTTTATTATCAATAGTGATTTGACCTTCTTCGATTTTGTAAAATCCAAATAGGATAGAGGTTAGCGTTGTTTTTCCTGCACCGCTAGGTCCAACCAGAGCGATATTTTGCCCTTGCTTGACTGTAAAGTTTAGATTCTTTAGTACTTGAACATCAGCTCTATTAGGATAGGCAAAGCTCAAATCTTTGAATTGTATTTGACCTCTAACAGCTTCTGCATCGTATGTTGAGTTAATATCTTCCTTTTCTTCGTCTAAAATATCCATCAAATGTTCGGTAGCACCAATGGCTTTTTGGAGTTTAGCATATATGTCTGCCATGCCACCTACTGAAGCACCTATGAATACGGAGTATAGTATAAAAGTGAATAATTCACCTATACTTAATTCGTTTGAGTTTATCATTAAAACACCGTACCAAATAACTGCTACAATTGAGCCGAATAAGCAGAAAATAATAAATGAAGCAAAGGCACCTCTATATCGACCGCCTTTCTTGGCTATATTCATTACTTCATTTGTTTTTTTGGTATAACGATTAATTTCAAAAAACTCATTCGTAAAGGCTTTGACGTTTGATATACCTTGCAATGTTTCTTCAATAATGGTATTTGACTCTGCTACTTTCTCTTGTACCTGCTTAGAAAAACGTTTGATATATTTACCAAAAAAGACAGCAGCTAACATCATTGCAGGGATAATAGCTAGCATAAACAAAGTGAGTTTTACGGAGGTAAAAGAAAGGAATGCAATACCCCCTATAACAATCAAGATTTGACGTATAAATTCAGCTAAATCTGTTGTAAATGTTTCTTGTAAAAGAGAAATGTCAGAGGCAATACGGCTGTTCAATTCACCAACCCTTCTTTTAGAAAAGAAGTTCATAGGTAGTTTAATGAGGTGGGCATAGGTTTCTTGACGAATTACGGCTAATGTTTTTTCTGTAACATTCACGAAAAGTACAATCCTGAAGTATGAAAAGATGGCTTGTAAGGCAAATAATACCAGAAGGGCAATGGCTATTTCATTAATATTACTGATGAGTTTATCAGATGCAGAATCTACAAGTTGCCCCATCAATGCAGGAAATATTAAGGATGCTGCTGTTGATAATAATAGGAAGAAAAGACCAAAAGAAAACTCTACTCTGTAAGGTTTAATATATTGGAATAAACGACTGGCTCGTTTTAGTGATAGTTTTTTATTTTTTGACATAATTTACAGGGCAAATATAAGAGTTAAGCATCAAAACTGTGAAGATTAATTTACAATTCCTTATTTTTGTACCTATCACTATTGTGTACTAACCTAACAATGAATTTATGTATAGATCACTTCTATTGTTTTTGTTGAGTTTTACTTTTTTAAATGCTCAGAATATAAAATCCAATTTTCTAGATTCAGGTTCTGAAATCGCTTTACTTTCTTTTGACAAACCTTCTGATGTAGATGAGCTTATCAATGAAGAGGTTGTTAAAGGTCAAATTTTTAATTTCGGAAGATTTGTGACGTGTGATATAAATAGTGACACTAAGGGCTCTTGGACTAATGTGGAAGGTGGTAAGGTTTGGACCCTTGCTATTCAAGCCGATGAAGCAAAAGGTATTTCTTTGTACTACGATGACTTTTGGATTCCATCTGGTGGCGAGTTATACATTTACAACCCTTCTCAAAGTCAAAAAATAGGTCCGTTCACTTCAAAAAACAATCCTCCTTCAGGCGTTTATGCTACTGAAGTTATTTATGGAGATATGCTCATATTAGAGTATTTTCAGCCGTCTCATGTGATGAGTGAACTCAAATTGTCCATTAATCGTTTTGTTTATGCTTACCGAGATATTAGTGGAGGTCAATTAAGTGGATATAACTCTTCAGATGATTGCCAAGTAAATGCTAATTGCTCTGAAGGAAATGCTTGGGAGAATCAAAAGAAATCTGTTTGTAGAATTCAAATTGGCTCTGGTTGGAACGTTGGATTATGTTCAGGAGCTTTAGTTAATAATACTCTAAATAACTGTACTCCATATGTGCTTTCTGCTGACCACTGTTTTAGCGGTGGAGATATAAGTGATAATGGTTTGAACCAATCCATCTTTTATTTTAATTATCGCTCATCAAACTGCAACAATTCGGTGCCTAATAATACGCATTCTATTACAGGTTGTTCTAGAGTGGCAAATAGTGGTGGTGAAGGGGATGTAGGTGACCCTGATTTTTTCTTAGTTGAGCTAAATAGTGATCCTGATTTTGACCCGTATTTTTCTGGATGGAATCGTTCTAATTCACCAGCTACAAGTGGTGTGAGTATTCATCACCCTAGTGGGGATATTATGAAAATATCAACATTCACGAATAGTTTGTCAACATCTAGTGGTTTGGGTTTTGGCTTTGATAATACTACACATTGGCAAGTACAATGGGCATCAACGACTAATGGTCATGGAGTAACAGAAGGTGGTTCTTCCGGTTCTCCCATATATAATCAAAATTCCTTGCTAGTAGGTGTACTTACTGGTGGATCATCTTTTTGTGATGCTACTAATCAGACCGATATTTACGGCAAACTTTGGCATGGTTGGGATCAGTTAAGTAATTCAAGTTCTGAGCAACTCAAACCTTGGCTAGATCCAGCTAATACTAATGCTGTTACACTAAACGGTTTGTACTGCAACCAAAGTGCAGCAGTAACAGCTGCTTTCAATAGTTCAGAAACTAATGTTTGCCTTAATTCTTCTGTTACTTTCTCTTCTATATCATCTGGTGAGATAACAGCTTATGAGTGGCAATTTCCCGGTGGCACACCATCTTCAGCAATTGGTTCTGGGCCTCATAATGTAACTTATAATTCGCCAGGAACTTATGATGTTTCTTTAAGCGTTACTGGTATAGAAAATTCGGATGAGTTCTCTATGAACGATTACATTAGTGTTGCAGCAAATTTAGTAGAGTTGGATTTTTTACCGGATTGTTATGGTGAAGAAACCTCATGGGAATTACAAAATACCAACGGTCAGGTGGTTTACTCTGTTTCTAGTGGTTACTATCCTGGAGGAAATAATGCGCAAGATATGGAGTCAAACCCTGAAAATGTTATTGAAAATTGGTGTTTGCTTGATGGATGCTATAAGTTTATTGTTGAAGATGAATATGGCGATGGTTTGTACGGTTCTCAGCACACTTGTGAATTTGATGGTGATTTTACTATATATGATAACGATGGCAACACCCTTACAGAGTTAAATGAGCCTAATTCAGATTTTGGTGATGATATAACGCTTGAATTTTGTGTTGAGTCGGGCTTATCTACATCATATAATCTATCTGAAACTTTTCAATTTGGACTATTTCCTAACCCCACTGATGGAGTTTTCACTTTGGAAAGTAATACCGAAGGTTTAGTTGAAGTCTATAATACGCTTTCTCAAGAGGTGTACTCCACTTACAAAAACGACCTAAAACTCCTTGTGAATTTAGAGAATCTTGAATCAGGTATTTATTTTGTTCACTTCAATAATTCTATTAAGAAATTAATTAAGCAGTAATAATTGCAGTTTAGAGAAATAGATATCGATAGAATTATAGAGATGGCATGGGAGGACAGGACTCCTTTTGACGCTATAGAACTACAATATAATTTAAAAGAAAATGAGGTGCGTCAACTGATGCGCAAACATATGAAACGTTCATCATTTATTATGTGGCGTAAGCGTGTTAAAAGTAGAAGGACAAAACACCTTTCTTTAAGAGGATTCGTTAAAGGACGTTTCAAATCTTCAAATCAAAAGTGATTTATTTATCTAGCTCTTTTCTTATCACTTCAATCATTTGATAAAATTCTACCTTATCAAATAAGCGAGTAAGAAAAATTATTTTTCCTTCTCTGTCTAAGACTATATTTCGTGTCACTCCAGCTTTTGGTAGTGTAAATTGTTCAAAAACATATCCACTAGTGTCAAGTGCTATGGGATAAGTCACTTGCATTTCTTCAATAAATGATTTTGTTTTTTCTGGAGTTTCTTTCAAATCCACACCTAGTAATATAAAATCTTCGCCTTTAAACTCTTGCCAGACTTCTGATTCTAAATGGGGCATTTCTTTTCTACAAACACCACACCAAGAAGCTGTGAATTGAATGACACTTACTTTACCAAGAAGTGATTCATTAGAAATAGGCGTTCCGTCCATAAGTGGTAGGATAAATTCTGGACAAGTATCGCCAATATTAACCTTATAACCTCTATTATCTTCATTAGTTCCACAAGCTATCGAAAATGCAAAAATAGAAGCTATTAAAAGAATGTTTTTCATCTTATTCTAATTCGTTTAGTATTTCTTTGATTTTATGACATGCTACTATTATTTCTTCTTCTGAAATTATTAGAGGTGGAGAAAGGCGTACTGCTGAATTTGTAAACAAGAAGAAGAACATGATTAAGCCCTTTTCATAACCTTTCTCTACAAGTTGCTGGCAATAATTGGGTTTTTCCAATTCAATAGCTAACATTAAACCCTTGCCACGGATTTCTTTTATTTTATCGTGTTTTAAATGTTCTCTGAATAGGGCTTCTTTACGTTCTATGGATTGAATAATTTCTTTTTCTTCTAACAAGGTTTTTAGGGTAGCTAGTGAAGCAGCACAACAAACGGGATGCCCACCAAAGGTGGTAATATGTCCTAGTTTAGGATTGTCTTTAAGTTTGTCCATATTTTCCTTAGAACTGATGAAGCAACCTATCGGCATTCCGCCTCCCATTCCTTTAGCAATGCAAAGAATATCAGGTATCACATCAAAAGTATCTAGAGCAAACAATTGACCTGTTCTACCAAAGCCCGTTTGAATTTCATCAAATATAAGAAGCGCACCCACTTCGTCACAACGTTGTCTGAGTGCCTTTAACCACTTTTTAGACGGTACGGAAAAGCCAGTAGCACCTTGTATGGGTTCAACGACTACTGCTGCTGTTAGGTTGTCTATTAGCACGAGTTGTTCGGTACTGTTGTAATCTATTAATTCACAATGGGGTAAAAGAGGGCGGTATTTGGTTTTATACAATTCTTTACCCATAATACTCAAAGCTCCATGTGTGCTACCATGATAACTGTTGTTAAAAGATATGATCTTGCTTTTTGAAGTTATACGCTTAGCTAATTTCATAGCCCCTTCAATAGCTTCTGTTCCTGAATTAACTAAATAGGTGCAGTTTAAATTTTCAGGCAAATTATCTACTAGTAATTGTGATAGTTGGTATTGTGGTGATTGTACATATTCTCCATATACCATAACGTGTGCATAGCGTTGTATTTGCTCATTAACACTTTGAATAATTGCTGGGTGGCTATGTCCTAGCGTACAGGCTGACACACCCGCTACTAAATCAAGGTATTTATTGTTATTCACATCATGGATATACATACCACTGGCATGAGATATTTCCATGCCAGTGGCAAATGGAGTCGTTTGAGCCTGATGTTTAAAAAATACGTCTTGCCCTTGAGTATATTTATTTTCTTTTGACAACTTTTAATGCAGCCTTTACAATACTTTGAGAATCTAGACCATACTTAACCATAAGTTCTTGGGGTTTTCCACTTTCTCCAAAAGTATCGTTTACGCCTACCATTTCGATAGGTGTGGGGTTATTTCTTGAAAGACATTGAGCAACACTATCGCCAAGCCCACCATTGAGCATATGCTCTTCAGCAGTTACTACACATTTTGTTTTTGCTGCAGACTCTAAAATAGTTTTCTCATCTAGGGGTTTAATGGTATGAATGTTAATGATTTCTGCACTTATTCCTTCTTTCTCTAACTCTTTTTTGGCTTCTAAAGCTTCCCATACTAAATGTCCTGTGGCAAATATGCTAACGTCTTTTCCTTCATTTAAATTTATGGCTTTACCGATTTCGAATTTTTGGTTTTCATCAGTAAAGTTAGGTGCTTTCGGTCTGCCAAAACGAAGGTAAACAGGACCTACGTGTTCTGCTATGGCAACAGTAGCTGCTTTAGTTTGGTTGTAGTCGCAGGGATTAATGACTACCATACCTGGAAGCATCTTCATCATGCCTATATCTTCTAAAACTTGATGGGTTGCACCATCTTCACCTAGAGTTAAGCCAGCATGAGAAGCGCATATTTTTACATTCTTCTCTGAATAAGCAATAGATTGTCTGATTTGGTCATAAACTCTTGAAGTAGAGAAGTTAGCAAAAGTACCTGTAAAAGGAATTTTACCACCTATGGTTAAGCCTGCGGCAATTCCCATCATATTAGCTTCGGCGATTCCGGTTTGAAAAAATCGTTCAGGATGATTATTCGCAAATTCATTCATCTTCAAAGAACCGGTAAGGTCAGCACATAATGCAACAACATTAGGATTGCTCTTTCCAAGTTCAGTTAATCCTGCTCCAAATCCTGAGCGAGTGTCTTTCATTTCCATTTGTTATAATTTTAGAGATACTGTTTTGATAGAACTTACTTTAAATGTTTTTTCTTTGGTATATTCGCTAGAAGATGCGTTTTTGGCTCTGTAAACCATTTTATATTTTCCTGGTAATAGGTACAACGTTTGTCTTCCTTTTACAGCTTTTAAATCGCACACCCATTTTAGTTCATTACCAACTTCAAAGATACTTCCGTATGCTGATGAAGAAAACGATAAAACTACTAAGCCAGACTCAGGAATTTTTACATTGGTAGATTCACTTTGTTTAATTTCTATCGTTTCATAAATTCTAGGAAGGGTTAATATTTCTAAGTCGTAATTACCCGTCAAGTATCTATGCTTTGTATTAAGCTCTTGTATATTTAGTGTTCTTGTGTCTCCTTTTTCTCTAACAATGCAATCGACTTTTGCTTTGTTTATTGGAGAACTAATACTTAATGTACCTTGGGGGCATTTGATAGGTATTGTAGTGTGTTTGCCAGGAACTAATTTCCAATCTCCTTCCGCTTCTGTAGGGGGTATGGTGTGGGCAACAACTCTATAGTTCAATACAGGATCTATATTTAAGGTGTCTGGGTTACCTCTGCTATTCATAGTATGAATAAAGTTGTATTGAAGGATACCTGAATATGCATCGTAAAAGCTAAGAGGAACATTTGTTTCTGTAGGCATTTCGTTTTCGTCTAACAAATTGACTTGAGCGGTGGTTGAGTTAAGAACTTGTGAAATAACAACATCTAAGATATTCTTGAATTGCTCGGGATTTCTAGCGTCGTAAAATGTACCAACACATTCAAAATTCTTTTTGTATTCTTCACTTAGTCCAATTCCAATAACGAAAGGCTTAAGAATAATTTTTCTTTCTTGATATAATCTAGAAACAGCACAAGGATCACCACCACATTCTTCTATACCATCGGTAATAAGAATAACGATATTTCTTGAGTTGGAAGTATTGGCAGGAAAATCGAGAGCGCCCGACTCTAGAGCTTTAGCTATTGGGGTAGTTCCTTTAGGACGTAGTGTTTTTAACCTTTTCTTTATAGCAGGTATAGTATTTTTGCCGAGTGCTACTTCAAGTTTAGTATCTCTACAATCTTGTGGTGGTGATGGCTTTTGATGACCATAACACCTTAGTCCTACCTCTAGATTTTCTTTGTTGTCTAGGCTATCCAACATATTACTAAGTAATTCTTTGGCTATTTCCATTCGGCTATTACCTTCCCATTGGGCATACATACTCTGTGAAGCATCAAAAATAAATAACACACGAGTAAGTTTTTTTTCCTTTTGAGCAAATGACTGTAATGGGAGTGATAAGCTAATAAAGCCTATCATAGTTAGAAGAATATGTTTTTTAAAACTTAACATCTAGTTTAATAATCACCTAGTGATTCAGGGTTTTGAGCAAGAGCTTCAGCTAATTGCTCGTCGTTAGGAGCTACACCATGCCATTTGTGAGTTCCCATCATAAAATCAACACCATTGCCCATTTCGGTATGCATTATTATGCAAATAGGCGTACCATTGCCACATAGTGACTTCGCTTCATTAAGAACGCTAATCATGTTGTTAATGTTGTTCCCTTCTTTTGTTTCTAAGACTCTCCAGCCAAAGGCTTCAAATTTGTGTTTAATGTTGCCCATTGGCAAAACATCGTCTAAAGCACCATCGATTTGTTTTTGATTGTAATCAATTGTACAAATTAAGTTATCTACTTTGTTTCCTGCTGCGTACATAGCGGCTTCCCAAATTTGACCTTCTTGTAGCTCACCGTCGCCATGTAAACTATAAACGATTGAAGAATCGCCATTTAATTTTTTTGTAAGCGCTGCTCCAATAGCAACCGACATACCTTGTCCTAAAGAACCAGAAGCAATTCGTACTCCAGGTAGTTGGTCATGAGTGGTAGGGTGTCCTTGTAATCTTGAATTTATAGTCCTGAAAGTTGATAATTCTTTTACGTCAAAATAGCCTCGCCTTGCTAACACACTATACAAAACGGGAGAAATATGACCATTTGAAAGGAAAAATAAATCCTCTTCAATACCGTCCATCTCAAAATCGGTTTTGTGATTCATGATTTCAAAATAGAGAGCTACCAAATATTCAACACATCCGAGAGAGCCGCCAGGGTGTCCTGAGCTTTGGGCGTGTACCATACGAACAATATCTCTTCTTATCTGATTACATATAGCATTTAAATCTTCTGTCATGGTCTAACTTGATTAAGTACCAAATGTAAGTCTTTTAGAATGGGGATTTACAATTGTTAATATTTTTTCAAAAATGTTTAAATAGCTGATT
>TARA_Y100000385_G_scaffold58557_1_pt1 | contig 32815 bp, 23 predicted proteins | sample TARA_Y100000385 | Tara Oceans TARA_Y100000385 (sample SAMEA2620980) | marine metagenome | biome: marine biome (ENVO:00000447); feature: surface water layer (ENVO:00002042); material: "saline water (ENVO:00002010), including plankton (ENVO:xxxxxxxx)" | depth 5 m
AAAATAATATTTGAAAAAATGGGGCCTTTAATAAATTTAAAATCCCTTTTTTCATCTAGTATTTCAGATCCAACTATATCAGAAGGCATCAAATCGGGAGTAAACTGAATACGATTAAAACTCATACCTAAAGTATCTGAAATTGTTTGTACTAGAAGAGTTTTTGCAAGACCAGGAACACCAACTAATAAACAATGTCCATTACAAAATATTGATATCAACACCTCTTTTATAACCTCATCTTGTCCTACAATAACTTTTGATATTTCACTTCTAAAATTATTGTATCGAACAACAAATTCATCTAGTAATTTTACATCTGTATTATCACTCATAATTATTTCTTCCATTTTCTCAGTACATCACAATTATTATAATCATAATCAAATCGGATGTAAGTTGTTGTTATATTTTTATCAACCCATTCAGAAATTTCCTGTTGTTTTTTTTCATTTAAAGCTGCGTCATTTATCAAAGAAAAATCATCAATCAAATTTGCAGAATGCTCTTCTAGCTTTCTAGTAATCTTAATAATCCTGTAAGCTTTTTTACCATCATCCATAACAAACTGAGAAATAGAAGAAACATCTCCTTCATTCATTCTTTCTGCAGAATAACGGATGTTTAAAGGCAACTCTTCAACCGTAAATAAGGAAGAACCCGTTTGAGGGTTAATAAGCAAACCACCATTATTTTTACTCACATCATCCGAATGAAATCTTGCCGCTTCTTCAAATGTAATTTCTTCAGATTTTATTAAAACCTCAACCTTTTTAAGTTGTTCTTTTGCTTCTAGAAGTGACGCAGAAGATACTTTAGGTTTTAATAAAATATGACGAACATTGACTGTTTCTCCTCTCCTTTCAATAAGCTGAATAATATGATATCCAAATTGAGTTTCTATTACTTCTGAAATTTGATCTCCCTTAAGTGAAAATGCCGCAGATTCAAATTCAGGAACTAACGCTCCTCTACCAACGAATCCTAGCTCACCTCCATTCTTAGCAGATTCTGTGTCATCTGAATAAAGAGTAGCTAAAACTTTAAAATCTTCTCCATTTTTTATCCTATCTCTAAAAGAAATTAATTTCTTTCTTATTCTAGATTTTTCATCTAAAGTGATCTCTGGAATTTTTATAATCTGAGAAATTTCAAGTGTAGTTGGCATTACTGGAATATCAGAAGATTTCTTCATCTCCTGAAAGAATAGTTTCACTTCTTCTGGAGTAATACTCACTGAGCTTGTAATACTACTTTGCATTCTTTGGGTTAAAAGTTGATTGTAAATTATTTCATAGAATTCTAATTTCAATTCAGAGGTACTTTTCTTAAAATATTCTTCTAAAGCTTCTTCTGATCCAAGCTGAGAGATAAAAGAATTCAATCTGCTATCTAACTCCTGATTTACATCATCTTCAGAAACATCTGTACTATCTAGTTTTGCCTGATGAACTAATAATTTCTGATATAAAACATCTTCAATAATTTGGCATCTAACCTCCTCAGAATCAGTATATCCTTGTGATAGATATTGTAAATATTGTGTTTCAATATCTGAAGAAAGTACTACTTCATTTCCAACAACAGCAATGATTTCATCAACAATCTGAGTGTAAGAGGTAAAGGAGAAAAAACTTAAAATTGCTGATATAATTATCCTTTTCATTTATAATATTTTAATATGTTCAGAAGATAAAGCTTCATTATAGAGTTTATTTTCAATTTCATTCAAAAACTTCTGTTTATTCTTATTTCTAAGTATCTCTCGGATATTACTAATCACAAAAGGCAACGGACTTTCTTCTCCTTTTATTTGATAATCTTTTATAAAAAACAAGGAAATAAAATGATCATCTGTAAAACTATATAATTTATTCTTTTTAGAAAAAATCTTCTTTCTTTCTTTCTCTGAAATTATAATTTTCTGATCAAAATAAGAAAAATACATCCAAACAGAATCATTCAAAAAACTATTTTCAGCATGCATCCTACAAAACTCAGAAAGTTCTTTCATTTCTAAATCATCTTTAGTGATAATTAAATCCTCAATCTTCTTTAAGTTCAAAGTTTTTTTGTTGATGATTACAATCCTAGCCTTAACTATATTCTTATGTAAAATAAAATCCTCTGGATAATTTTTGTAATATTCTTCAATATCACTTCTTAGAACAGTTGTATCAAATTCATTATTTATTAATTCAGTCTGATATCTGTTTATTATTAGAAGCTCTTTATATTTCCTTACTTTTAAATGCAATTCTTTATCATTCTCATCAATGTACAACTTAGCTTTGTCTAAAATAACCTGGTTCTTGATCCACCTATTAATCTCATTATTTACAAAAGTTGCAGAATCTACTAAGAGAGGTTTGTTTAACAATACCTCCTCTAAAGTTAGATTATTATCTTTATAAGATACAATGAAAGAACCTTCATCTTCCGAATCACAAGCAAATAAAACAAGCAACAATAAGTATAAAAATGATTTCTTCAATTACTTAATAATAGAATATAAAACTTCTTCGTTAATGGTAATAACATAATCTTCTCTGAGAACAAGTAACCATTGATCTTCTAGATGGTTTTGATAATCTGAAATTACTTTCCCTTTAGATTCACTAAGATTTTTCTCTGAGGATGGAATTACATCTGTTATCTCAATAAAAATAATTGCATCAGATTCTGTTGGAATTTGACTATTACCTTTTATCCATTTTACCTGATCTATAAATTTATTATCTCCTTTTGAGTATTTTGAAGAATTAATTTGTAAATTCATTGGTGAATCCTTATTTATAGATTCCTGCATATCTTTAATAGTCACCATATTTTTACTCTTCTTCCAGAGTAATCTTTTTAATTTAGAAACCACTTTATAGTCTGCACACGTATAGATGTTTGCCTCCACTCTATCTCCCCAAATATAATTCTCTCTGTTTGATTCAAAATATTTCTGTAAACCAATAGTATCTTCCATAGCTTTAGTCCAAACCATCTTACTTGTTAAATCAAAAAGCAAAATACCATCTCTAAATTCATTTAATAATGTTTTATATTCAGGATATTTCTCTTCTAATTTACTTTCTTCATATTCTAAGCAGGTAAAATCTACGAATCTTAGATACATCATCTCAAAATCTAAACCTGATTCTTGATAGTCTAGAATAAAGTTTTTGAAATCCTCTTGTGTATACACAATATTATCTAAGGAAAACAACTCTCTATTATCATTTTCATATCGCTCAATATCTTCAATAGTTAATAAAGCTGCAAATAATTTATCTAAGTCTATGGACTCTTTCACAATATTCTTTCTGTATTTATTATACTTATGTTCAGTGAAATTGTAGTCCAACTTAAGTTTCTTTAAAAGAGCTAATTCACTCAATAAATTTCTAGATCCTTTATCAATCTTTCGTTTTATATCTTCTTTGTGGTCATCTAAAGAACCTATAACCTTTTTATCATTTAGAATTATAATATGCCAGCCATATTCTGTTTTAAATGGTTGAGTAAAATCTCCTACACTTTCTAATGAAAAGGAAGCTTCTTCAAATTCCTTAGCCATCTTATTAAGACCAAACCAAGGTAATTCCCCTCCTTTTACTGCTGTTGATCTATCTTCAGAATACCTATCTGCTAAAACAGTAAAATCCTCTCCAGAATTTAATTTGTTATAAACCTCAACTGCTTTTGACTTTATTAAATCCGATGACTTTTCATCTACTACACCTTTTGGAAACTTGAACATAATATGAGATACTTTAACCTCACCAACCGCTAATCTCTTGTCATTTACCTTGACTAAATGATATCCATATTGTGTTTTTACAATATCTGAAACTCCTCCAACTTCAGTAGTATAAACAGCTGTTTCAAAAGGGTATACCATATCAAAAACAGTGAAATAACCCAAATTACCATTATTAAAATTTTCTTCTGAATACTCTGAAACAGCTTGTTCAAATGTAATTTCCTTACTTTCAATTCTGCTTTTTACTTTTTTAGCTATATTATATTTTAACAATGTATCTGATGGAGTAAAGTTCTCATCTAATTTGAATAAAATGTGTGATGCACTTACATCATATCTCATTCTTTCATAAGCCTCATTAACAAGATCTTCTTTAAACTCTTTTGCTTGTAAATAAGGTTTTGCTAGTTGTTTTCTATACATTTCTAGTTCTGAAACAAAAGATTCTTCCCTATCTAAACCCATCTCCTTTGCTTGTAAAACTTTTAATTTGTAATTAATAAACAATTCTACATATTCATCTAGATATTCTTTTGTTATTTCTCTATTATGATTATTTTTCATAAGAGTATTCTTAAACTCCTGAACTGTTATTGAATTTCCAGAAATATTGATAATTTCTTGTGCATGTGTTATCTTAATTGAAATTAAGAATATTAGTAGTAAAATAATTTTTTTTGTCATTTCTTATATTTTAATTTTTGTGTTCAAAGAACGATTTATTTAGTGATTTATTACTTTGTTTTATCCTCTGCTATAATTTGGAGATTCCCTTGTAATAGTTACATTGTGAGGGTGGCTCTCTGTTATACCTGAAGAGGTGATTTTAACAAATCTGGCAGCAAGCAACTCTTCAATATTATTTGCTCCACAATAACCCATACCAGATTTTAATCCTCCTATAATTTGATGAGTAACTTCTGATAATGTACCTTTATATGCAACTCTTCCGACAATTCCTTCCGGAACTAGTTTTTTAGAATCTGATTCTTCAGATTGGAAATATCTATCTTTTGAACCTCTTTGCATTGCCTCAATAGAGCCCATTCCTCTGTAAGTTTTAAACTTTCTTCCTTCAAATATAATTGTCTCTCCAGGAGCTTCTTCAACACCTGCAAGTACAGAACCTAACATCACACAACTTGCTCCTGCAACAAGTGCTTTTACAACATCCCCTGAATAACGGATCCCTCCATCTGCTATTAATGGAATCTTATTTTTACTACAAACTGAGAAAACATCCATTACAGCAGTAAGTTGTGGCACTCCAATTCCAGCAACAATTCTTGTAGTACAAATGGAACCAGGACCAATACCAACCTTCACTGCATCTGCACCTGCATCAATTAACATTTTCGCGGCATCTGCGGTAGCAATATTTCCAACAATTACATCAATATTTTTATATTTCGATTTTACTTTTTTAAGAATATCAATCACTCCTTTAGAATGTCCATGAGCAGTATCAATTATTATAGCGTCTACTGAAGATTCTGCAAGAGCCTCTACTCTTTCCATAACATCTCCTGTTACACCAACAGCTGCAGCTACCCTTAACCTTCCAAAATTATCTTTACATGCGTTAGGACGCATTCTATTTTTGATAATATCTTTAAAAGTGATTAAACCAACTAAATTATTATCTGAGTTTATTACTGGTAATTTTTCAATTTTATTCTCTTGAAGTATTCTTTCAGCATTTTCTAAATCAGTAAGTTCGGTAGTAACAATACCATCAGAAGTCATGATATCCAAAACGCTCTGACTCATATCTTTCTCAAATCTCAAATCTCTGTTAGTAACAATTCCCACTAATTTATTTTTAGAATCTACAACCGGAATACCTCCAATTTTATTTTCCTTCATTATTTGTAAAGCATCACCAACTATCGCAGATTTATTTAAAGTTATCGGATCTAATATCATTCCACTTTCCGATCTTTTTACTTTTCTGACTTCTAGTGATTGAGATTCAATACTCATGTTTTTATGAAGCACACCAATTCCTCCTTCCTGTGCTATAGCGATAGCCATTGATGATTCGGTTACTGTATCCATAGCAGCAGAAACTAAAGGAACGTTTAATTCTATATTTCTTGAAAAACGACTCTTAGTTTTTACTAAATGAGGAAGCACTTCTGAATATTGAGGAACAATTAAAACATCATCAAATGTTAATCCTTCTCCTATAATTTTATTATCTACTCCCATAAACTATTTTGTTAAAATTGTCTGCAAAAGTACTAATTTTATCCTTATTATCGCTAAAAAATTCCTAAAAAGAGACTTAAGAAATTAAGATTGAAATTTATCGGAGTAATCTAAATACACTAGTTTTTTCCGTAAACTCTCCTACTCCATTTATATATTCTACATGGTAAACATAATTACCTATTTGAGCATCTTTTCCTCCATATTTACCATCCCAACCTTTTGAGGGCATATTTGTAGTAAAAATCTTTTCTCCACCCCTACTATAAATCGTAAAAGAATATCCTTCTTCGGAAACAAATGCGGTTACAGGTCTAAATAGTTCATTATGTTCATCATCATTAGGGGTAAATATATTTGGAACAAATAGTTTTGGAGTTTGAGAGACGCAAGCTATATTAGATAAACTTCTTTCCGTAAAACCGAAATCATTTCCATTTCCTTCAACAGCTTCAATATAATAACAGAACCTGCCATTTCCATCCACAAATTTAGTGACTAAATCTACATAAACTAAAGAGTCTCCAGGATAAAAGGTATGTAAAGGAATTAATATATATGGATCTCTATTTACGGAACGATATATGTTGTACTGAGAAACACCTCCTAACCAATCAATATAATTATTAAACCAAATTGTATTCGTGTACTGTTCTTCGAATAAAATATTTCCATAATCTGTATTTATTTCTACTTCACACAAAATAGTCTGAGAAACAGAGGTGTCAATTGCTAAAAGAGGAGCAATAGGAGTAGAAACTCTTCTTCCGCAGGTATCTACAGGAAATATATGGTATTGATAAAAGTGATCTTTTGTTGACACATCTGTATCGTGATAATAAATCATATCTCCACTGTTAGGAAAAGGAATAGAAGTTATATTAAGAAAATTATTTGTTTCTCTCTCAGATCTGTCAATTTCATATTTATCAATAATCGCAGTATTATCAATATAACATGAAATATCAACTGCTCCATCGTCATGATTAACAGTAGCAGTAGTAATGTAATTGAAATCTGGCAGCTTAGGTAAATCCGCATAAAACGTGATTACATCGGACATTGCTACATAGGTAGAGTCTGAATTATATGCCAAAATATAAATATCGTATGTACAGGAACTAATAATATCTTCAAGCACAAAATCTGAAATATCACCTTCTAATCGTATCATTGTTCTGGGATCTATTCCACAAGTAGATTCATTAATCACTACTTCATAATGATCCGTACCTCCACTCCAATTTACATAGTCGTTCCAGTCCATAGTTATAGTATGATCACAAGCCTCCAAATCCGCTTCTAAGTTCATGGAATTATGTTCTATGCTAGTTTGTGATGCATTCCCACAACTATCTAACGCTCTAACCTCAAACAACTCATATTGATTTACAGCATTAGAGTTTGAATCAGTATAGGTTGTATTATTTACTCCAAATACAGAATCAATAGTTACCCAAACTCCAAACTCATCTTGTTTGTAAATAGCATAAAAATCTGATCCTAGACAAGGTTCCCAGGAAATTACTGACCATCCATTTACATCTACCGAAACATCAGTAATTATTGGTGTAACAGGAGTAATTGTGTCTAGTAAATTAGTTACTCCAATATTTGATTTTGAAGAACATCCACTAACATCATCAATTGTCACATAAAATTCTGGGAAATAATCACAAAACTCCAAATCATGTGTGTAATTCTGAGTTGGAGTAGATAATATATTAGTAAAATTAGTATTTGGATTTTTTAAAAACAATTCATAATTGGTAGAAGAAGTAAATAATAAAGGATCATGAATTGCATTCCAATCCAAATAAGCTTTAATTCCCTGGTTTATTGGAACTACATCTACAAAGATACTAGATAAGGTATCCGAATTTAAATCTCCTGAAGAAATTCCACATCCTTCCTCTGTAGAAAGATAATAATACTGAGAACCCTCATTCCCACCAGCAGCAGCATGCGTAAATGTTGTTAAAGGAAAGAAAACACTATCAATTAAATTAAAAGGACCATTCGGATTATCAGAATACCACACCATGTATGGCTCTGCTGTTGGAGGAGCTCCATCTACATATTTCCACGTAAGCATTACATCTCCATTTTGTAAAACTTCAGTACATCTTAAATCTGGGATAGGTGGTACAACAGTAATCTTAATTGTGGCAATAGAAATTCCATTAGCAGGACAAAAATCATCTTCAGCTTTAATTAGGAATGTAAATATATTGGATGTGGTGTTACAACCAACATCTGCTGTCATGTGAGAGCAATCTGTTTGCCACTCAAATACGCCTGACACAATACCAGGTGCAGTAAAGGGTGGAGTAACTCCAGCACCATTATTGAAAGTAGCGCAAGGGGGATTCGCACAGTTGTTTACAGTCACATAATCAGAAGCAAACTGACCACCATCAGCATCTAAAGTAATTTGTTGCAACTGACCACCGGCATAAGTATCTAAATCTTCTGCTTCAATATTAAACTGTACTAACTGTCCAGCATAAACGGTCGTTTCATAAGTAGGTAGTCCTGTTGCAGGATCAGTAAATGCTTCTGTAATTGTTGGAGGGTCATTAAACCCATCTTGTGGTTGAGTATATACTCCACAATCGATTAAAAGAACTTGGACCTCTCTGTATATTTCTGCTACTAACTGACCACATTTAAAAGCTTCTACCTTAATACAAGTTACAAATACACCAGCAGTATTAGAATTATAAGTGATCTCTCCAGTTGAAGATTCCAAGGTTGGAGCACCTGGAATGGGAGAATTTACTGTATAAGGAGGGTCAAAAGCAAGAGCGGTAGCATTTGGATTAGCAGGATCATAAGCGAACGCATCTCCAAGTGGTTCTCCCCAAGAATATACAATCGCATCTAACTCTTCATCAAAAGCGTTGTGTGAATACGAAAATTCATACCCTGTACATATAATTGTTTTCGCTTGCTCTTCAAACTTAGGAGAAGAATCATAACAAGGATCCGCAGGAAGAGCATTTCCAGTTGCTGGATCCGTATACGGATACATTACAGCTCTTAAAGTCCAACTCTCATCATTCATTCCATTAGTAATATTACTACTTCTACAACAACTACCCCAAGTAAAATGCCATCCTTCCGCAGGAGGAGTTCCTCCTAATATCATTGGGTCAGATCTCCATATATATTCCTCTACACCACCAAGTTGACCACTAGCACAATCAACACAAGTATTACCCGAAGCAATTGACCCAGTTGGAGAAATATCTGTAGTAGAAATGAAATTTAACAATATTGGAGTTGTAGTTCCAAGTGAGGGATAATTATGATGAGTTAGTGTTTGAGAGGTTTGAGAAAAAGTAATTCCATTGCAATCTCTATATACTTTCATTTGAAAAATATATTTACCAACATCAGGACCACCTTTAACGCACTGCCACGTAATTTCACCTCCCATAAAATGTGATGAGTAGGAAAATAAACTACTAAGAATTAAAATTAAGGATACAGCTATTTTCTTCATTGATTACAGATTATTTTATTTAAAAATATATACGAGAATATAAAGAAAAAGATTCTTTCATTATATATTCAAAATATATTTTTTATATTATTTGTCAATCTGGATTTTTTGAGTATATCTTCTATCAGAAGATATAATCTCTAATAAATACAGTCCATTATTTAAAGAAGAAACATCAATAGATTCTGCATATCTCGAATACAAAACTTCTTTTCCTAATAAATCAATAATCCTTAAAAAATCATATTTTCCTTTAACATATAATTTATCTTTAGCAGGAGAAGGGTATACAGAAATAGAAGTCATCTCTTGATTATCAATACCAGTCCAAACCTCATTACCTGTCGTAAAATTATCAAAGTCTTCAGGACCAGAAACAGTCCCTTGTAATATAATTTGTGGAGGTGTTGCTCCATCAGTAACAGTATAGCTCTCATTACCTCCATTAACATTTTGTAATGTATAGCATTCGTTAAACTCTAATGGGAAAGAATTAGTAGCACTAGAAACACCACCCCAACCAGAAGCAATTATCTGATTATTACTTACTTTCTTAAGATACCAAGCATTTACATTAGTTGCTCCAGAAACAGTAATAGATAAATCACCATCCCAATATGCATTATTAAAACCAAGATCTACAACAAAACTAATTATCTGATTATTTAATGGATCAGAATCAACAGTTGCATTTGGCATACTAACATTAATAGTAATTACATCACCATTTACTAAATCTGTTATTGGATTAAGCACAACATCTTTCATATCTAAAGTAGGAAGATTCAGTGGTTCGTATTGATTTGTATTATTATCCCAATACTCATCAAACAGCATTGATGGTAAAGGAGTTCCATTAACAGACACATCAATTGTTACTTCCGTAAGATTATTAAGTCCATAGTTTTGTATAGTTATTACTGGCTCTATAGAAGAACAACCAGATGATGCTGAACTATTCATAAAACTTCTAGCGTCATCATTAAAAGAAGGTGGAGGTAAGCAAGCGTTTACCAATGAATAAAGTGATTGAGCTTGACCAATCGATTGTAAGGTTCTGTCAGGACAAACTTGATAAACAGTAGGCCAACCACTAATAGCCCAAGTACTTGCAATAGAACCAGGGTTACCAAAACCACTACTTGCATCCGTACAGATTATAGGATATGGAGTTCCTGTTATCCAATCGCCTTGAGTTCCACATCCTGTTCCTCCAAGACATGTTTCTGAGTTACCATCCCCCTCTATAAAGAAAACCATTACATCATTAGTTGTACTAGCATTTACACCAGGATGCCCAAGAGGTCCGTGATTTTCATATACATCTTTTAATGCATGAGAGGTGTGATATGACCAACAAGGACCACACCATACTGCAGAGAAATCTATAAAAACAGTGTATCCTAAGTCAGTATAATCTTCATAAAGCTTATGAGTTACTGAATTGAGATCAGTCAGCTCAAAATTAGGAGCAATTGATCCATTAGGAAGTTGAGCAAATAAGCTTTGAAATGAAAATAATGTAATTAATGTAATTAGTAAATGTTTATTCATAGTTGATAGATTTTTATTTAGCTACAAATATAGTGAATTATATGATTATATAAAATTAAATGTATAAAAGATGTAAAATATCTTATAAGTTCAAAAGAATCTTAGAATTCTATTTTACTAATTCTTTCTTTTTGTATCTGAAAATCAGAAATAATTTCATCTATAATTGCTTTCACCGGTTTTATCTCATTTATCATAGAAGATACCTGCCCTATCTCGAGCTCACCTTCTTTTAAATCTCCTTCAAACATACCTTTCTTAGATCTTCCTCTGCCCAACAGTTCTCTTAATTCCTCTATGGAGTCTCCCCTATTTTCAGCTTCTAAAACCTTCTGGTAGAAATTATTATTTAATAATCTAACTGCAGTTAATTTTCTTAAAGACATCATAGTATCTCCTTCCTTCGCTTCTACCACAGCATCTTTAAAATTAGTATGAGCAGAACATTCTTGAGAAGCTACAAACCTACTTCCAATCTGTACTCCTTCTGCACCCAAACTAAAAGCTGATAACATTGCTTTTCCACTTCCTATTCCTCCTGCAGCAATTACTGGAATCTGTACATTTTTAGATACATTTGGTATGAGACATATGCTAGTTATTTCTTCTTTTCCATTGTGTCCTCCAGCTTCAAATCCTTCACAAACAATAGCGTCAACACCAGCTTCTTCTGATTTTTTCGCAAATTTTAAATTAGAGATTACATGAACCACTTTTATTCCATTGTCTTTGAGACTCGAAGTGTATTTTTCAGGACTCCCAGCGGAAGTAAAAACAATTTTAACTCCCATCTCAATAATTATTTGAATATGTTGGTCTAAATCAGGATATAACAAAGGAAGATTTACCCCAAAAGGTTTATCTGTAGCTTCCCTACATTTAATAATATGATCTCTTAAAACTTCAGGATACATGGATGCAGCACCAATTAAACCCAATCCCCCAGAATCACTTACAGAAGATGCAAGTTCCCATCCGCTACACCAAATCATACCTCCTTGAATTATCGGATATTTTATTCCAAAAAGTTGTGTTATTCTATTCATATTAATTCTATATTTGTGCTTAAAATTTACTCAGCCAAAATAAAACTAAATTATGAAAAAAGATACAGAAATTTTCAATTTGATTGAAAAAGAAGACTATAGACAAAGAAATGGAATTGAATTAATTGCTTCTGAGAATTTTGTAAGTGAAGAAGTTATGCAAGCAGTGGGTAGTTGTTTAACAAATAAATATGCTGAAGGATATCCTAGAAAAAGATATTACGGTGGATGTGAAGTTGTGGATCAAATAGAGCAATTAGCTATAGATAGAGCGAAAGAACTTTTTGGTGTAGAATATGTAAATGTTCAACCTCACTCTGGTTCTCAAGCAAATTCATCTGTCATGTTATCTTGCTTAAATGCAGGAGATAAAATTTTAGGTTTTAATCTTTCTCACGGAGGGCATTTAACTCATGGTTCTCCAGTAAATTTTTCTGGAAAACTATACAAAACATCTTTTTATAATGTAGAAAAAGATACAGGAAAAGTAAATTACGACAAAATAGAAGAAACTGCAATTTCAGAACAACCAAAAATGATTATTTGTGGAGCTTCTGCTTATTCACAAGATTGGGATTACAAAAAATTTCGTGAAATTGCTGATAAAGTTGGAGCTCTTTTAATGGCAGATATTTCTCATCCTGCAGGTTTAATTGCCGCAAAATTATTAAACGACCCTGCTCCATATTGTCATATTTTAACTACTACTACTCACAAAACCTTAAGAGGACCTAGAGGTGGAATGATAATGATGGGGAAAGATTTTGAAAATCCGTGGGGATTTAAAACTCTAAAAGGGAAAACCAGAATGATGTCTGCAATATTAAATTCAGGAGTTTTTCCTGGAAGTCAAGGAGGTCCTTTAGAGCATGTAATTGCTGCTAAAGCAATTGCTTTTAAAGAATCACTATCTCCAGATTTTATTGAATACGGAAAACAAGTTATTGCAAACTCTAAGAAAATGGCAAAATGTTTTGTAGAAAAAGGATATAAAGTAATCTCTGGTGGCACTGAAAATCACTGTATGTTAATTGACTTAAGAAGCAAAAATATTACCGGAAAACAAGCTGAGAATGCACTTGTTTTAGCTGATATTACAGTAAATAAAAATATGGTTCCCTTTGATACTCAATCACCATTTATAACCTCAGGAATGAGAGTTGGAACTCCTGCAATTACCACTAGAGGAATTAAAGAAGATAAAATAACATATATTGTTGACTTAATTGACGAAGTAATCATGAATTTTGAAGATGAAGATGTGATAAATTCAGTAAAGAAGAAAGTAAATAATTTGATGCAAGATTTGCCGATTTTTAAAAGTTAATATTATTTTCTAATGTTAAATATTGATACAAAAAAAGAAGATAAAGAGATATTAAACAAATATCGAAATCTGCTAAGAGCTTGTTCGGATAAAACAAATAAAAAAGATAAAAAAGATATACGAGCAGCTTTTAACCTGGCTGTTAATGCTCATAAAGATATTCGAAGGAAATCTGGAGAACCATATATTTACCATCCTATTGCTGTAGCACATATTGCTGCTAAAGAAATTGGGCTTGGATCTACTTCTATTGTTTGCGCTTTACTACATGATGTTGTTGAAGATACAGATTATGAAATTGAAGACATACAAAGGTTGTTTGGACCTAAAGTAGCAAAGATTATTGAAGGATTGACTAAAATATCTGAAGTATTTAATCAAGATGTTTCTTTACAAGCTGAAAACTTTAGAAAAATGTTACTGACACTTTCTGATGATGTAAGAGTTATCCTAATAAAACTTGCAGACAGATTGCATAACATGAGAACCTTGGACTCAATGCCTGTTGACAAAAAGAAGAAAATCTCTTCTGAAACACTTTATTTATATGCTCCTCTTGCTCATAGGTTAGGTTTGTATCCCATTAAAACTGAATTAGAAGATTTAGGACTCAAATACACAAAACTCGAGGAGTACAAGGAAATCTCTCAGAAATTAATAGACACAAAAGAAGACAGAACAAAATATATACGAAAATTTATCAGGCCTATAAAATCTGTTTTAAAAGAAAAAGAATTTAGTTTTGAAATAAAAGGAAGGCCAAAATCAATTTATTCCATCAGGAAAAAGATGACTAAACAAAACGTTGATTTTGATAATGTATTCGACAAATTTGCTGTTCGAATAATTATTGACACTCCAATAGATAGAGAAAAGTCTGATTGTTGGAGAATTTATTCTTTTGTTACTGATTTTTACAAACCAAATCCTGATAGATTAAGAGATTGGATATCTACTTCAAAATCCAATGGTTACGAATCATTACACACTACCGTTATGGGCCCTGAAGGAAAGTGGGTGGAAGTTCAAATCAGAACTTGTAGAATGGATGATATTGCCGAGAAAGGATATGCAGCACATTGGAAATATAAAAATAAGAATACAAAAGAATCTTCTTTAGATGATTGGATAACTAAAATAAGAGAGTTGTTAGAAAATCCGGAAACGAATGCTATAGATTTCATTGATGATTTTAAATTAAATCTTTTTTCAAGCGAAATCTTTATTTTTACTCCTGAAGGAGATTTAAAAAAACTACCAAAAAATGCAACTGCACTTGATTTTGCATTTGAAATACATTCAGTAGTAGGATCTAATTGTTTGGGAGCTAAAGTAAATGGAAAGCTAGTCCCTTTAAGCCATGTTTTGTCTAGTGGAGATCAGGTAGAAATCATTACATCAAAAAAACAAAAACCAAAAAAAGACTGGTTAAAATTTGTTGTTACTGCTAGAGCAAAAGCAAAAATCAAATCTTCGTTAAAAGAAGAAAAAAAAGAAATTGCAACAAATGGCAAAGAAATTGCAGTAAGAAAACTAAGACATCTGAAAGTTAAACTAGACAGAAAAACTGAGACCGAACTAATTAAGTTTTTCAACTTGAAGACATCTTTAGATTTGTATTTTAAATTTGGAAGTAGAGCCATATTAAATTCACAAATTAAAGAATTTGTCAAAGCAAAGAATGCAGGATGGTACGAAACAATAAAACGAAAAATATATAAAAGTTCTCAACTTATCACTAATGGCAAATCTGAAAATAAAATTATTGTCTTCGGAAAAGATGAGGAAGTATTGCCTTATAAATTAGCTAATTGCTGCAATCCAATTCCTGGGGATAGAATTTTTGGATTTACTACTGTAGAAGATGGAATAAAAATTCATATAGATGATTGTCCTAACTCTATACAACTCCGATCAAACTACGCATACAGGATTTTAGAATCTAGTTGGGTAGATAAAGAAAAAATTGACTTTATTGCAACAATTAATGTAAAAGGAATTGACCGATTAGGACTGATTAATAATGTTACTAAAATTATTTCATCACAGATGAATGTAAACATGAGAGCTATCAATATTAATAGTGATGATGGGTTGTTCGAGGGAGAAATAACCTTATTTATACATAATGTAACTGTATTAAATATCCTTACGGAAAAACTAAAAAATGTAGATGGTATCACCAAAATAAAAAGAACTTATAAACACATTTAGTTTTTTATAAATATGCTTATTTTTTTTATTACTAAGCTAAGTATTTTTTATATTTTTACACTTTGTTAATTTTTAAATGTCAGAAAAAGATATACACAATAAAGTAACCGAAATTTTCACTAATTATTTAGAGTCAAATAATCAAAGAAAAACTCCTGAGAGATATGCTATTTTATCAGAAATTTATGATAATAATGGTCATTTTGATGTCGAATCTATGTATATAATGATGAAAAATAAAAACTATAGAGTTAGCAGAGCTACTTTATACAATACAATCGAACTTTTATTGGACTGCAAACTTATCCGAAAACATCAATTTGAAAAAACTCAAGCTAACTACGAAAGAAGTTTTTTAAGGAGGCAACATGATCATTTAATTTGCACTTCTTGTGATGAGGTAATAGAATTTTGTGATCCTAGAATTCAAAATATTAAAAATAGTATTTTAGAAAACATGCATTTTAAAATTGAAAGACATTCGTTAAATTTTTATGGAACTTGTAATAATTGTCAAAATAAAGAAAAATAATATATGAAGGCAGATGTTCTTTTAGGACTACAATGGGGAGACGAAGGAAAAGGTAAAATTGTAGATGTATTAACTTCAAAATATGATATCATTGCCAGATTTCAGGGAGGTCCAAATGCAGGGCATACATTAGAATTTGATGGAATCAAACATGTATTACACACTATACCCTCAGGAATATTTCATAAAGGATCAATGAATATTATAGGAAATGGAGTTGTAATTGACCCTGTTATCTTTGAAAATGAAATTAATGAAATTGACAAATTAGATGTAGAAATGTCAGATCTTTTAATATCTAAAAAAGCACATTTAATTTTACCTACTCATAAACTTTTAGATGCTGCTTCTGAAAAAGCTAAAGGAAAGAATAAAATTGGTTCTACTCTAAAAGGAATTGGTCCTACTTATATGGACAAAACAGGTCGAAATGGACTTAGAATTGGTGATATTTCTGACAAGAATTTTACTGAAAAATATGAAAAACTAAAAAATAAACATATTCAGATTCTGAATTTCTATGATTTCGACTATAAATTAAATGAGTTAGAAGAAAAATGGTTCGATAGTTTAGAGACTCTAAAAAGATTTCCTCATATTGAATCAGAACATTTTATGCATAAAGCAATTAAAGATGGAAAAAAGATACTTGCAGAAGGAGCTCAAGGAACTCTTTTAGATATTGATTTCGGCTCTTATCCTTTTGTTACTTCATCAAACACAATTACCGCAGGAGCTTGTACTGGTTTAGGTATTGCTCCAAATAAAATTGGAGAGGTAATTGGTATTTTTAAAGCATACTGCACAAGAGTTGGTAGTGGACCATTCCCTTCAGAACTTTTTGATGAAATTGGAGTTAGATTGGCTAAAATTGGAAACGAATTTGGATCTACTACTGGTAGAGCAAGAAGATGTGGATGGATTGATTTACCAGCACTTAAATATGCTATAAACATAAATGGAGTAACACAACTTAACATGATGAAGGCAGATGTTCTTTCAGGTTTAGAAACAATTAATGTTTGTACCCACTATATGTTAGATGGCAATAAAATTGATTACCTTCCGTTTGAAGATAACGAAAATTTAACTCCTATATATACAAAACTAAAAGGATGGGATAAAGATTTGATGCACATCTCTAGTTTAGATGAAGCTCCTCAAGAAGTACATGACTATATCGCATATCTTGAAAAAGAACTAGAAACTCCAATTAGTATTGTATCGGTGGGTCCTGACAGAAAACAAACATTCTTTAGATAATATTGAAATACATAATTTACATACTAATACTTTTTTTTAGTATTAATATTAATGCTCAATCTTCTGAAAAAATAGAATTATTAAATTCTGACAAACTTGTTAATGGCCCAAAAAATTCTGATTATTGGATTTGCTCTGGGAATGTTTCTTTTAAACATAATAAAACTATAATAAAATGCGATTCTTCTCATCATTACATGAAGAATAATAAAATGATTGCATTCGGCAACATTAGAATAAACAAAGGAGACACTCTATTTATGAGAGGAGAAAAATTAATCTATGAAGGAGATAATAATATTGCTTATTTGAGTGGTGGAGTTTATTTGCAAGACAAACACACTAATCTTTCAACTCAGGAAATTACTTTTAATTTAAAAGAAGATATTGCATATTACACAACAAAAGGTGAAATTAAAGATGGTGAACTAAATTTAACTTCAGAAAAAGGAACTTATAGCACCAAATCTCACTTATTTTATTTTAAAAATAATGTAGAAGTAATATCTCCAAATTACACAGTAAAAACGGATATCTTGAATTATAACTCTGAAAGTAAAACTACTTTTTTTTTAGGTCCTTCATATATTTATTCAAACAACAACACTATTTATTGTGAAAATGGATGGCACAATACTATTACAAATTTATCTCAATTCCGAGAGAATGCCTATATAACAAACGGAGAAAAAATGGTAAAAGGTGATAGTTTATTTTATAATAGAAACTTAGGTTATGGAAAAGCAATTAATAATATTTCTCTGATAGATACTATAAACAATATTATTGTAAATGGTGATTTGTCAGAATATTTTGAAAATGAAGATAAAATTGAGGTCACAAAAAACGCATTATTAAATATCATTTTTGATGAAGATACACTCTTTATGACTGCAAATAGATTTATTAGTTATTCCTCAGAAAAAGATTATCTTCTCGCTTATGATAATGTAAAGATATTTAAAAAAGATTTCCAAGGGAAATGTGACTCTTTGTATTATAGTATTTCTGATTCGGTTGTAAACTTGTATATAGCTCCTATTCTATGGGTTGATGATATGCAAATTACTTCTGACAGTATAAATATTTTGATGAAAAATCAGAAGATAGAAAAGATGTTTTTTTATCCAAACCCACTTATTGCATCTGAGGCAGATTTCTTATTCTATAATCAAATAATGGGGAAATACATGACAGCATTTTTTAATGAAAATAAACTCCAAAAAATTGATGTAAAAGGAAACGGACAATCACTATTTCTAATTGAAGATGATAACAAAGATAATATCGGACTTAATAAAGCTATTTGTACTAACATCAGTATAAATATGAAGGAAAGTAAACTTTCGGATATTACTTATAAAGTTGTGCCAACTTCTACAACAACACCTATACAAGATATAATAGAATCAGATAAGTTTTTAGAAAAATTTATTTGGAGAATGGATGAAAAACCACTTAGAAAGGAAGATATTATGGAATAATAATAAAAGAAGTTCTTCTATTTTTTCGTCTACCATGATCTGTCTTATTTGTTGAAATTGGTTTACTTTCACCATATCCTTTATAGCTTAGTCTTTCTGATGAAACACCTCTATCTACTAAATAACTGTATACTATTGCAGCTCTATTGTCAGATAAAATCAGATTATGTTTATCATCACTAATATTGTCGGTATGCCCTTCAATATGAATTTTTATTTTTGGGTTCTTTTTTAAATAGTTTATTAGAGTATTTAATTCAATAAAAGAAGTCTCTACTAATTCATAGGAATCTGTTTCAAAAAGTACATTTTTTAGTATTATTTCATTTCCATTATTTTGTGTAATAATTTCTAATTCCAATTCTGATATTTTAGTAGATCTTTTATCTTCAGGAAGTTGAAAAGTAAAGATATCTTCTTTTCCGTATCCACTTTTATCAGAAACGAAATATGCTGTTTTTCCATCATTTGAAACAACTAACGAATTTTCTGTATTATGAGAATTTATAGGATACCCTAAATTTTCTGGGTTACTCCAGAAAGTATCTGAATGTAATCTTCTACTAACAAACAAGTCAAAATCTCCCATTCCTGTATGTCCTTTTGATGCAAAATAAAATGTTAAATTATCTGGGTGAAAAAAAGGAGACATTTCATCTTCTTTTGTGTTGATAGTTGATCCTAAATTTTCTGGAGATGAGAAACCAAATCTTGTAATTTCTGATCTCCAAATATCATCTCCACCATAACCTCCTCTACGATCACTTACAAAATATACATATCTTAAATCTGGTGAGAAACAAGCCTGACTCTCCCAATCTCTACTATTTATATTACTAACATTCTCTGATTTACTCCATTTTCCATTTTCTTGTTTTACACATAAATATAAATCGCATCTTCCCTTACCATCTTCTCTATTGCATGCAGTGTAAATTAAAAATGAACCGTTCGCAGATACCGTAACTGAACCTTCATTCTGTATGGTGTTTATTTCCATTGGTAAAGATTCTATCCAATCTCCATTGATCTTTTCTGTTTTATAAAAATCTTCCTGAAACATTCCTTCCTCAAACTCTAATAATCTAGTAAAAATAAACTCATTCCCATCAGCTGAAATAAAAGGTAAATATTCTGCGTTTTCTGTATTAATATTTTTACCCATGTTCTTAAAATCAAACTCTACAGGGTTTTCCATTGCATCAATTGCAAATCTGCAATTATTTATGTAATATAAATGTTTGTTTTCTTCTTCATTCAGATTTGCAGAAATATTAAAATATTTCAGAGCTTCTAAGTAGACGCCTTCTTTGTAAAACACTTCTGCTAGCTGAAAAACAGGAATAGAACTTTTCTGTGAGTTAATGTTATAGTACTTAAAAAATTCTTCTACTCCATTTTCATAATTCTGCTCTTTCAAAAAGATATTAGAAAGTAACAAATGAGGTTTTTTCCAATCTTTATTTTTTTTCAACAACTTATAACTTTCTTCCTTAGCAAGTTTTAATTCATTTTGGTTAATTAACTCCACAATATTATTGTACTTCTTCTGATCTCTCTGTGATTGTGAAAACATTACAAGAGGAACAAGTAATAATATGAAAAGAATTTTTCTCATTTAAGGAATTTGTAAATATTTATGTGTTTGTAAGGAAATTTGCCACTCTGGATTATCCATCACATAATCAATTATTAAAGGAGTCATTTTTTCTTTATTACTCCATTCTGGCTGCAAATAGAGTTTGCATTCTTCAGAAACACCATTCCTCTGTTTTTCTGCCCATTTAAAATCTGATTTATTTTTCACTATTATTTTTAACTCATCTGCAATTGGGTTTATTGTATTAAGTGGTTTCTGAAACTTTTTTGGAGATAAGCATATCCAATCCCACTCTCCAGACAATTCATGACTTCCTGATGTTTCTAGATGAGTTCTTAGTCCTTTTTTCTTTAAACTTTTTGTCAAAAAACTCATGTTCCACATCAATGGTTCTCCTCCAGTAACTACTACTGTTTCTGTAGGTAAATTTAGTATATTCAAAATCATATCTGAAACTTTTGTTGGAGGATGTAATTTTGCGTCCCAACTTTCTTTGACATCACACCAATGGCAACCAACATCACAACCACCAATCCGTAAGAAATAAGCAGAATTCCCCATGTAATACCCCTCTCCCTGAATGCTATAAAATTCTTCCATTAACGGGAGAATGATTCCGTTTTCTAATTCTAAATCCATATGCAGCAAAAATAAGATTTTATGTTTAGTAAAATGTAAAGAATGATATCTTTGCATCAATAAACAAAATAAAGATGAAACAACTAATAGAATGTGTTCCAAATATCTCAGAAGGTATTGATGAAGAAAAAATAAGAATTATTTCGTCAGTTGTAGAGGAAATAGATGGAGTAAAACTATTAAATGTAGATCCTGGCAAAACAACCAACAGAACTGTTATCACTTTTGTTGGAGAACCACAAAATGTAATTGACGCTGCATTTTTATTGATACAAAAAGCACAAGAACTTATTGATATGAGTAAACATTCTGGAGAACACCCTAGAATGGGAGCAACAGATGTATGTCCGTTAGTTCCGATTTCAAATATTAGTATGGAAGAAACTGTACAATGGGCTCATATTCTAGGCAAAAGAGTAGGAACAGAACTTGGAATTCCTGTTTACCATTATGAAGCAGCTGCTAAAGAAGAAAAAAGAAAAAACCTAGCAAATTGCCGTTCTGGGGAATATGAAGGACTTTCCAAAAAACTAATTGATCCTGATTGGAAAGCTGATTTTGGACCTTCAGAATATAATGAATCAGTGATAAAATCAGGAGCAACAGCTATTTCTGCTCGTGATTTTCTAGTTGCCTACAATGTAAACTTAAATACTACTTCTACCAGAAGAGCTAATGCAGTAGCATTTGACATTCGTGAAGCAGGAAGAATAAAAAGAGAAGGAGGAACACTTTCAGGTAAAATAATGAAAGATGAAAATGGAAATCCTTTAAAAGATCCAGGGCTTTGTAAATCTGTTAAGGGAATTGGTTGGTTTATTGAGGAATATGGTGTTGCTCAAATTTCATATAATTTAACTGACCTTAATATTTCTCCTTTACATGAAGTATTTGATAAAACTTGCAAGCGTTCTATATCAAGAGGAATGAGAGTTACAGGATCGGAGTTAATTGGTTTGGTTCCTAAAAAAGTATTAATTGATGCCGGAAAATACTTCCTAAAAAAACAAGATCGTTCTACAGGAATCTCAGAGAGTGAAATCATCAAGATTGCTATAAAAACCTTAGGATTAGATGAATTAGCTCCTTTTAATCCGGAAGAAAGAATAATTGAGTACATGTTAAAAAGCGACTCTAACAATCCACTTGTAAACATGACTCTTACTGACTTTGCTAATGAAACTTCATCCGAAAGTCCTGCTCCTGGAGGTGGTTCTATCTCAGCTTATTGTGGAGCTATCGGAATATCACTAGGAACTATGGTTGCAAACCTTTCTGCACACAAAAGAGGTTGGGATGATAGATGGGAAGAATTCTCTAATTGGGCAGAAAAAGGCATAGACTACCAAAATACTCTATTAGATTTAGTAGATGAAGACACTAATGCATTTAATCAAATTATGGATGCATTCCGCTTACCTAAAGATACAGAATCTAATAAATCTAAAAGAAAAAAATCAATACAAGAAGCAACTAAATATGCTATCCTCACTCCATTTAAAGTGATGGAAACTGCTTATAATTCTATGGAAGTAATGCAAGCCATGGCAGAGATTGGAAATCCTAATTCTGTAACAGATGCTGGAGTTGGAGCACTTTGTGCCCGTACTGCTGTAATTGGAGCATTTTTAAATGTAAAGATTAATTGTGGAGATTGCGAAGATAAAAACTTTGTGGATGATATTTTGAAAAGAGGACAACAATTAGTTGATGATACTTGTACTTTAGAAAATAAGATTATGGAGATTACGAATTCAAAAATTTAATTATATTTGTTTAATTATTTAACTAAAAATAAAGAAATGAAAACAAAATTATTCTTAATTGCATTAATTGCAGGATTTACTTTTACTTCTTGTGAGAAATGCAAGGATTGTGAATACAAATATGAATTTATCAATGATGATGACATTCAACCTTTGTATGAATTAGCAGCAATATTTAACAACTATAATTCATGGGATGATATGTGGCATGCAGACGACTCAATACAATCATTTAATAGAGAATATTGTGATGATGAACTTTCTAACATAAAAGATTTTAGTGAAGAATTTGACACAGATTCTAATCAAGTAAATGATATAAGGTTTTATTACGATTGTAAATAAATCTCTGAACTCAATGTAGAATCTGTTTATGAGAAAATATTTATTCTTCACTTTTATTTTATTTTATTCTTTCTCATTTTCTCAATTTACAATAAAAGGGAAAGTTTCTGACAAACTAACAAAGGAAGAGCTTATAGGGGCGAATATAGTTTGGAAACAACAAAATTTGGGAGTAACTACAGATATTAATGGTGAATTTGAAATAACAATTCCTTCCAACAAATCCCCACTAGAACTTACTATCTCCTATATGGGATATTCTACACAAAAAATAACTATAAAGAAAGATGAGTGGAAGAAAAATAAAGGTATTTATAATGTCAATTTAAAGTCGGATAATAAATTAATAAAGGAAGTCAAAATTGTAGACTCCAGACTTACTGAAAAACAAAAAGAAAGTCCATTAACTGTAGAATCACTAGATATTTTAGCAATAAAAGAAACTCCATCTGCTAATTTTTATGATGGACTAGGAGCTCTTAAAGGAATAGATATTGCAGCAGCAAGTTTAGGATTTAAAATTATCAATACTAGAGGTTTTAATAGTACCTCTCCTGTTCGTTCTCTGCAGATAATTGATGGTGTAGACAACCAAGCTCCAGGGATGAATTTTTCCTTAGGAAATTTCTTAGGTGCATCTGAGTTAGATATACTAAAAGTAGAAATTATTCAGGGGGCTAGTTCGGCTTATTTCGGACCAAATGCTTTTAATGGAGTTATAAAAATGGATACAAAAAATCCCTTTATTCATACAGGATTGAGCGTGCAGCAGAAATTTGGAAGTAGAAACCTATCTGAAAGTTCAATCAGATTAGCAGAAAAATTCCAGAATAAAAATGGAGAAGATATTTTTGCTTACAAAATTAATTTCTCCTATATGAAAGCTTATGATTGGGAAGCAAACAATATGGCACAAGTTGATGGCACAGAAGCGGATATAAACAACCCAGGAGGTTATGATGCGGTTAATAGATATGGGGATGAAGATACTGATGGTAATTTAAATGATGTTAGAGGAAGTTTTAATGATAATTATGTCAATTTTCCAGGATTAGGTATATTTTATCGATCAGGATATATGGAAAAAGATATTGTAGATTACAATACCAATAATTTGAAATTATCATCATCATTACATTATAAGTTAAATCCTGACATTGAGATGATGTACAAATTTAATTACGGGAAAGGAACTACAGTTTATCAGGGAGACAACCGTTTTAGCCTGAAAAATATTCAGTTTTTCCAAAATATAATAGAGGTAAAAAAAGAGGATCAGTTTTTTGTAAGAGCCTACCGTTCAAAAGAAAATGCTGGAGACAGTTATGATGCTGTTTTTACTGCTCTAAAACTTCAAGAGCATAATCTAATTGATAATGCAGACTGGTATACTTCCTACAAAAATAAATGGAGAGATAATTTTTCATGGGAAGATGTTGAATGGAGGGCTGCCGAATATAGTTTTATAACTCAACAATGGACATTTCAGGGTAATCCAATCGATATCAATAAATGGATGCAAATGAGTGATTCTGTACTAAATGCAAATGCAGAAGAAATTATTGCTATACACGATTTCACAAGAACTCAAACAGATCTACTTACAAACAGATTAGAACCAGGTACTGAAGAATTTACAAATGCTGTAAATGATATTACTTCAAAAATACCTATTGAAGGAGGAACAGGATTTTATGACAAATCTGCATTAAATCATATACATTCTGAATATCAGTTTAATCCTACATTTTCAAGCATAAAGATAGGAGCAAATTTCCGTCAATATACACCAGACTCTAAAGGTTCTATTTTTATGGATACCGCTTCCAAAATATCTAACACAGAATATGGAATTTATTCAGGTTTTGAAAAAGATCTCTTTTTTGATAAATTAAAAGTAAATGGAACCTTCAGAATGGATAAAAACGAGAATTTTGATTTTAACTTCTCTCCTGCTGCATCTTTAGTTTATAAAGCTACAGATACAGATATTATACGTTTTTCACTGTCATCTGCTGTAAGAAACCCAACGCTTTCCGATCAATATTTATACTATAATGTTGGTAGAGCTATTCTGACAGGTAATTTAAATGGTCATGGGGAGGATTATGGAGAGAATATGGTCACAGTCCAATCCTTAATTAACTATTATTTACCAGCAGCCCTAAATAAAGATAGTTTAAAATTTTTTAGTGTAGATCCAATAAGACCAGAAAAAGCAAAATCAGCTGAATTAGGATATAGAACAACACTTTTTAATAAATTTTATATTGATGCAAATTATTATTATTCTAAATACACAGATTTTATAGGATATAAAGTTGGAGTAAAATATACAACATTGCAAGATGATGCTGTTACAGGAGCCTATCAAATATCATTGCCATCAATACAAGCATACCGAATGGCTGCTAATGCTGAAAATATAGTTACAACACAAGGAGCTTCAATTGGATTAAATTATTATATAAATTCTAATTTTACTGTAAATGGAAATTATAGTTGGAATAAATTAAATGAAGAAGGAACAGAAGATCCTATTATTCCAGCATATAACACCCCAGAACATAAATACAATTTAGGATTTGCAGGAAGAGATTTACATTTTAGTTCAGAATATATGATCTTCAGAAATTTTGCTTTCAATATTAATTATAAATGGGTAGAAGGATTTAAATATGAAGGTTCACCTCAGTTTACTGGCGAAGTACCTACATATGATTTAATTGATATGCAAATAAGTAAAAAAATACCAAAATATTCTGCAACATTAAAAGTAGGAAGTTCTAACTTGTTAAATAACCAACATTTTGAAGTATATGGAGGTCCATATATTGGTAGAATGACCTATATATCTTTAATCTTTGAATTAAAATAAAATTTGTATTATTGTCGAATAAACTAAAACAAAAAAATTATGAAAAAATCTTTACAAAGTTTATTAGCAGTAATTCTATTATTTATTGGAATTACAGCTAATTCACAAAACAGATATCTTGATGATGTATTTACAGATGTAAATATAAGCGAAATAGATACATTTGCAGTTAATATTAGTATTGAACCAGTACTTTTTGGTTTAGCTCCTGCATTACTTCCAATTGAATGTGATATTTATCAACCAGTTGGAGATACTTTAACTAACAGACCTGTTATTATTGTTTCTCACACAGGGTCTTTTCTTCCTCCTGTTGCAAATGGACAACCTACTGGATCGGTAAAAGATTCTTCAATAGTAGAACAGTGTACTAGATGGGCAAAAAAAGGATATGTAGCAGTTGCTATGGGAAATAGAAAAGGATGGAACCCTACATCTACTGACCAAGATGTGAGAACTTCAACATTACTACAGGCTGCATACAGAGGCATACAAGATGCTAAGGCTATGGTACGATTTTTGAGAATGACGGAAGATGCGTTAGGTAATCCATTCGGTATTGACCCAACTAAAATTGTATTAGGAGGTCAAGGTACAGGAGCATATATTTCATTAGGATACGCTACGCTAGATGACGCTGATGTTGAACTAAATTTACCAAAATTTATAGACTTTTCTAATCCTTCAGCTCCAGCTCCATATGTAATTCCATACTTTTTTGGAAATATTGATGGAACAGATATGACATACGCTCCATTATATGACACTCTAGGAAATCTTATGCCTATTGTAGATACTGCTGGAAATCTTCTAGGGTATCATATAGATTCTACAATGCCATTAAATATTCCTAATAATCCACAATATTCGAATGATATCAATATGGCATTTAATCTTGGAGGAGCTCTTGCAGATATTTCATGGTTAGCAGATGGAGATATTCCTATTGTGTCATTTCATTGTGAAAATGATCAATACGCTCCAATTGATACAGGTGATGTAATTGTACCAACAACAAATGATTTTGTAGTAGAAGTTATGGGTAGTAGAGCAGTACAACATTACTCTAATCAATATGGAAATAATGATGCATTTATAAATGCAGGATTTAGTTTTAATAGTGATCCTTTTACATTAGCTGCAAATGTAAATAATAGTGGTTATGAAGGATTAAATATTTTTATTACTCCGGCACCATCTCCTACTCCTAATGCATTTGGAGAATCTGAAGAAGAACAAGGAGCTCCTTGGGACTGGTGGGATAACGCTACATATGATCAAATGCATCAAGCTGTGCATGGTTCTCCTGCTGGATATGGAGCAGCAAACTCTTTATTAGGAAATCCTGATATGTCAGCAACTAAAGCTAGAGCATATATTGATACAATTCAAGGTTATCTGAATCCTAGAATTTATGTTGTTCTTGGTTTAGGAGGAGTATTATCTGTAAATAATGTGGTAGACCATTCTACAAATATTTTCCCTAACCCAACGAAAAAAAATATCACTATTGAAAACTCAAACTTTAAAATAAATACAGTTGAACTTTATAATATTGCTGGTCAATTAGTAAAATCAGAAAATGTAAATTCTATGAGTACGAATCTTGATGTTTCTGATTTGAAAAAAGGAATCTATATCTTAGAAATTAAATCAAATGAAACTTCTATCAGAAGAAAATTAATTGTTGAATAATTTATACATTCAATTTAAATATAAAAAGCCCTCTTTTTTGAGGGCTTTTTTTTATTTTCGTATGTAATGCAAACACCTAAGGAAATACTATTAAAATATTGGGGATATTCTTCGTTCAGAGAAAATCAAGAGGAGATTATAAAAATGATTCTAAACAATAAAGATACTCTTGCTTTACTTCCAACAGGAGGAGGTAAATCCATCTGTTATCAAATACCATCACTAATAATGGATGGAATCTGCATCGTTGTTTCTCCTCTTATTTCTTTAATGAAAGATCAGGTTGAAGATATAAAGTCAAAGGGAATTAAAGCTATTGCCCTTACATCTGATTTGGATTTTAAGGAAGTCGATATTGCACTAACAAATTGTATTTTTGGTGGATATAAATTTCTGTATATTTCTCCTGAAAAATTACATAATGAATTAGTCCAATCTAAGATATCAGAGATGAATGTAAATCTTATTGCAGTAGATGAGGCTCATTGTATATCAAAATGGGGAAATGATTTTCGTCCATCATATAGAAACATTTCTTTAATTAGAGAGATTTACCCTGAAATACCAGTTTTAGCGCTAACAGCTACGGCTACCAAAGATATTGTATCGGACATACAGGAAAATCTAAATTTTAAAGAACCAAATCTTATTCAATCTTCTTTCTACAGAGAAAATCTGTCGTATGTTGTAATAAAAGAACAAGACAAAAACAGTAAACTAATTAATATCCTAAAAAAAATAAATGGTAGCGCTATTATTTATGTAAAGAGCAGAAAAGATTGCGTAAAGATTTCTAAAATGCTAATAGATAATAATATAAGTGCAAATTATTATCATGGAGGATTAAATATTGAGCATAGAAACAAGAGACAAGAAAATTGGAAAGAATCAAAAAGCAGGGTAATGGTAGCAACAAATGCTTTTGGAATGGGAATTGACAAATCTGATGTACGTTTAGTTATTCATTTTCATATTCCATCCACAATTGAATCCTATTTTCAGGAGACCGGTAGAGCTGGTAGAGATGAAAAAGAATCGTTTGCTGTTTTACTTTATAATAATACAGATGAGAAATATCTGAGAGATTTTGTAGAATTACACTTTCCTTCCATTAAAGAAATAAAAGAATGTTATCAGAACTTAGCAAATTATTTTCAAATAGCTGTAAATAATGGAGCAGAGGAAAAATTTGATTTTGATTTAAGTGATTACAGTGCGAAATACAATATAAATTCATTGAAAACTTATAATATCTTAAAATATTTGGAGAAAGAAAATTACCTCAAATTAGAAGATATTTATAATCATTCCTCAAAAATACATCTCAAGATAGAACATTCTGAACTTAATAAATTTCAGATTTCAAATAAATATTTTGACCCTTATATTAAACTTCTACTACGATCATATAGCGGTTTGTTTGAAGATTATGTAAACATTAATGAAACACTACTTGCTGGCAGATCAAAAACAAATAAAAATAAAATAATTGAAGTGTTAAAAAAAATGCAGGAATTAGAGATTTTAGACTACCTTCCAAAAAAACAAGGAACTCAAATCATTTATCTGCAAAATAGAGTTGATGAAAAATACTTACATTTATCTGAAGAGAAACAAAAAAAGAACAAAGATTCTGAAATAAAAAGAATGAATTTTATATTGAATTACTGTAATCAAAATTCTACTTGCAGAACAGAAATATTACTCTCCTATTTTGGAGAAAATCAAAAATTCAGATGTGAAAAATGCGATATCTGTAGACAAAGAAATAAACTTGCAATTTCTGATTTAAAATTTAATAAAATAAAAAAAAAAGTATTTATTATTTTATCAGAAGAAAGTAAAACATTAATTGAGATTTGTAATCTGATGAAAGATTTTAGGGAAGAAAAAATTATTAAAGTTATCAATTTTTTGATTGAAAATTCTGAACTAATTTCTGAAGGAAATAAAATTAGGAAACAGACATAAAAAGTTATTGAATAGTATATTTGTAAAAATTTAATTTGAAATGAAAATTGTATTTTTCGGAACACCATTTTTCGCTGCTACTAATTTAGAGTTTCTGTATGAAAATAATATAGAAATTATTTCTATTGTAAGTGCTCCTGACAAAGAAAAAGGAAGAGGTAAAAAGATAATTCCTACAGATGTAAAACTAAAAGGATCAGAGTTAGGAATTGATGTACTCTCTCCAGAATCTTTGAAAGATAAGGTGTTTTTAGAAAAACTAAAATCATACAATGCAGATTTATTTGTGGTAGTTGCTTTTAGGATGTTACCAAAAGAAATTTGGAGCATGCCAAAAATGGGAACCATAAATCTTCATACTTCATTATTACCAAACTATAGAGGTGCAGCTCCTATAAATAGAGTTCTGATAAATGGAGAAGATAAAACGGGAATTACAACTTTTAATATTGACGAAAAAATTGATTGTGGTAAGATTCTAATTCAAGAAGAGATTAAATTAACACAAAATACAACAGCTGCCGAACTTCATAATATTCTTATGAATAAAGGATCTACATTACTACTAAAAACTATCAATAGTCTACAAGAAAAAAACCTCTCTCCTATTTTACAAGATGAGTCACTTTCCAAAATGGGAGCTCCAAAACTTACTAAGGAATTAACAAAAATTGATTGGAATAAATCTGCAAGAGAGATTCATAATTTAATTAGAGGTCTTTCTCCAGTATTATCAGAGAATAAATTGTTGAAAGATGTATCCATTTGTCCTTCAGCTTGGTTTTTATTTCACACTTCTGAAGGTAAAGACATCAGAACAAAACTTCTACTCAGTAAATACTCCTCAAAAACAAACAATAGACATAGGAGAATAGAAACTGACAACAAAAGTTATCTAAAGATAAATCTATCTGATGGTAGTATTTACATTGAAAAACTACAAGTTGCAGGCAAAAATGTAGTAACTATTTCTCAATTTCTATTAGGAAATAAAGTAGATAATAAATGGACAATCTCTTAAAAAAAGAACTGATATCATATCTCAGTTCCTTTGTTACAGAAGAAAGAGTAGAACTTTTTCAAACAAAAATAAAAGAGAGAAGCAGACATTTAACAGTTGTTTTAGAAGATGTTTTCCAATCTAGAAACATAAGTGCTGCAATGCGTTCTGCAGATTGTTTTGGACTACAAGATGTTCATATTATTGAGAATAAAAACAAATTTATCTCTGACAAGACTGTCTCACTAGGATCTGGAAAATGGTTAAATATTATTCAGCATAACAAAACAAAACAAAATACAAAACTATGTATTGAGAATCTAAAAAAACAAGGATACCAAATTATTGCAACTACTCCTCATAAATCAGATATTACTTTAAATGAAGTAGATATTGAAAATAATAAAATTGCCATCTTACTTGGAACCGAACTTACAGGACTTTCCAATGAAGCTCTCAGTTTAGCGGATAAGAAAATGACGATAGAAATGCATGGTTTTACAGAGAGTCTTAATATTTCTGTTTCTGCAGCAATTTGTTGCCAGAATTTAAGCAATAAAATGAGAAAATCTGATGTGAATTGGAAGATAAAAGAAAATGAAGCTGATGAAATAATGTTGAATTGGCTCCGGAATACAATTAAATCTTCTAAAGAAATAGAGGGGAAATTCTTTGAAGATAATGGTAAGGTTTAAATGATTATATTTGCGTATTATTTAATTAAAAAAAAACACATCAATGGGTAGAGGAGATAAAAAAACAAAAAAAGGAAAAAGATTTGCGAGTTCTTACGGGAAGACAAGAGTTAGAAAAGAAAAGACTGAACAAAATTTTGTAAAACCAAAAGCTAAAAAGGAAGAAGTGATAGTTGAAAAGAAAGCTGTTCCTAAAAAGAAAACTACAACAAAAAAGAAAGCAACTAAAAAAGACAAGTAGTTTCTTTTGTAAATTATAATCAAGGTTAGTTCTTACGGAGCTAACCTTTCTTTCTTCCAGATAGTTTTCTGTTTTGTAAAAAGCAATCTATCGTGTAATCTAGATGGTCGCCCTTGCCAGAACTCTACTTTCTCTGGTACAATGCAATAACCTCCCCAATGTAAAGGTCTTTCAACTTCCTTTCCTTTAAATATCTCCTTAAACTCATCCATTTTACTCATAAGTTTATAATAAACATCTATTATAGAACTCTGATCAGAAGACCAAGCCCCTAATTGACTATACCTAGGTCTGGAGCTAAAATATTTATCTGAATCTGCTGAGGATATTTTTATTGCTTTTCCAGTTATTCGAACTTGTTTTTCTAATTTCTCCCAAAAAAAATTAGCCGAAACCATATTGTTTACTTCTATATCTTTTGATTTTGCACTTTCATAATTAGTAAAAAAAGTGAATCCATTTTCATCTATACCTCTGAGTAGTACAACCCTTGAAGAAGGAATATTTTCAGATGAAACGGTTGAAAGAACAAATGAAATTGCATTGTCTTTATCTGATTCTAAGGCCATTTCAAACCAATCATTAAACATCTTTATAGGATGATCAGAGATATTGCTAAAATCAATTTCTGATTTCTTAAAATCCTCTCTTATCTCACTAATTTTTTTAATCGACATATCAAGCAAAAATACAATTATTTATTTGTTAGTTTTGTAGTATGAAAAAGATATTGTCCATTTTATTTATCAGTGTAATTCTATTTAGTTGTTCAGATGGAGATAAAAGATATCATATAGATGAGGTTGCTATTCCAAATGACACATTAGCATATCTAAAATCTGATATGTCATTATTAAATAATGGTGTTGTGTATTGTGAATTTGGGGAACTAGGAAAGTTTATTAATGGTGAAGGTAAAGGAAGACATAAAAGATGGTATGAAAATGGTCAATTACGGTATGAGGGAAATTATAAAGATGGGAAAAAAGATGGAGTACATAAAGGTTGGCGGGAAAATGGTCAGTTATTGTATGAAAAGAATTATATAGATGGGAAAGAAGATGGAGTACATAAAGGTTGGTGGGAAAATGG
>TARA_Y100000385_G_scaffold234807_1_pt1 | contig 32720 bp, 45 predicted proteins | sample TARA_Y100000385 | Tara Oceans TARA_Y100000385 (sample SAMEA2620980) | marine metagenome | biome: marine biome (ENVO:00000447); feature: surface water layer (ENVO:00002042); material: "saline water (ENVO:00002010), including plankton (ENVO:xxxxxxxx)" | depth 5 m
TAACTTAAAAGGGATATATATTATGAGTGACTATGAAGAAGCCCGCATAGAGTGGTTGGAAGATAACTATGGTTCAATAATTGGCTTTGCTGAAGCATATAGAGCTAGAACTAAAGAGAACATCATTGATGAGCGTTCTAAGTGGGTTGATGAGGACGAGTACCAGAACGAACAATGGGATTGAAAAGTGGTATAACTTCACTCTGATGAGAGCTGGATAGTAACCAGCCGAAACCCTCGCAAGAGGGTCAGTGATAACTTAAACAATAAGGAGTAATACAAGATGAAAATGACAATTACAGAAAGCAAGTTTATCGTTGAGGCTCAGCTATTCTCTTCTGATTGGACTAACGAAGAACTTAAGATATTATATAAACATTATAAAGAAGAAGAAGATAGAACAGGAATTGAAACGGAACTTAATGTTTTCAGTATTCTTTCAGAGTGGGATGTTAGCACGCCCATTGACTTATGGAATAGACATTCTAATTGTGAATTCAAAAATGGTGAATACTCGCTAGATGCCTTTAAATCTTGGATACATAGAGTATATAATATATACAATGACAATTCTTGGCGTGAAGGGAAAGGGTGCTATTGGTTAAGTACTGGAGAGGTACTATATACATGGTTTTAATTCACTCTGATGATCTGGGTTAGTGACCTAGTGAAACCCCGCAAGGGGTAAGTGATAACTAACTTAAAAGGGATAATATTATGAATAAAGATACATGGGAAAGTCTAGCTGATATGGGTCATTCACCTAAAATGATTGAAGCTATACTTGATGAACAAGAAGTAAAGCTAAATAAAATTAATGGAGGAGGAAGCATGAGAATTATGTCGTGGAAGTTAGTAGCATTTGATGAAGACGACAATGAGATTAATGTTGAAGTTCATAACAATGATGTAGCAAGTCTTATTGATGATTTTTTAACAGAAGAATTTGAAGGGGAAGGAGTAATACAATTATGAATAAGAAAGAAGCAAATAAATTATTAGATCAATGTATAGATTATAGATTACAAGTAGCGAGATTAGAAAAAGATTGGGTCAAAGAAAATGACGAAAAGGAAGCAATAAAAGAAGAATTTGTTATATTTAAAATTATGACTTACTTTATCAATAATGGAGTGGAGCCAGACTTAGCTAAAATACTAGCTACTGATGCTTACAAAATGGCTAAAGGAGATTTATAAGATGGATATTACAGGATTTCTGTTTCTTACACTGGGTACGACCTACGCGATATACATACTAGGGGTTTATTTATCTAACGAATTTGATGAGGATTAATAATGAAAGACTATAAACATTTAAAAGTACAAGAACCAGAGCCAGCAGTCAGCTGGTTCTACTACTTGCTTGGAACTGTGGTTATGTGTATTATGATGATTGAATCTATAAATTTTTAAAGGGGAATGAAGATGAGTTTATCAGTAGAAGTAGGAGATAGAGTAAAAGTTATTGATCAAGAGATAACAGGTACTATTGTTGAAGTTTTCAACAGTCTTATTATTATTAGTGATGATGATGCTGAAACTAATGATGATAGATTAGAGTTTCATGTTGATGATTTAGAACAAATAGGGGAATGATAATGAATAAGTTAGGTTATGTAACCACTACACCTGATACATTACAAAAAGCATTTGGTAAGCCAGAGTTATTAAATGGTGATACTAGCTTATGGTATGAAGCTAAGTTTTATAATGATGGGGAGCCTATCAGAGCATATGTTTATTTGCTCAATGATGCTAATGCTATACCCAGACACAACGAGCTATTTAAATTTAGTGTTGGTGGTGATACTGATGCTTTAGATTATGTTTATCAAGCCATAGAAAAGGCTAAAGAGTTATGAACGCAGACCCTAATAGAACTGGTTTTAGGGTTGGTATTCCACTACTTCTTTTGGAGTACCCAGAACACCCAGAATTGTGCCATTCAAGCCAGCGAATTGCTGACATAATCATTGTTCAGCTACTGGCTAATAATAACAACGACAACAATGAAAAGGAAACAATAACATGAGTAATACTTATACTTACTGTTGGGTATGTCCGCAGTGTTTAAAAGAAACTGAGTTTCGTAATTTTAATGACAGTGTATCTTGTATTTTAAAATGTGGAGATTTTATGAATTGTGGATACACAGAAGAACAAAGACCAATAAGAAATGTTGAAATGGAATACACAGACTATCCATTTTTAGACAGAGATACTAAAGATAGTATTTTAAATGCGTTTATAAATATTTATGAGCATGAGTTTGAAGAACTTATGAAAGGTTTTTCTGATGGTGCTAATGGTAAAGAACTTGATGAACAAAAAGAAATTAAGGAAGGTAACAGAGCTTATGCAGAAGGTTATGCTTGTGCTGTTAAGTTAAAAGAAATCTGGTTAGTTGATGTTAATTTGAAGAAGAACCAGTCAGTTGTTTAGCATATGTTTTTTAGGGTAGCATAATTATTAAAAATAATACAATAAATAATGGAGATAAATAAAATGAGTTCAAAAGATTTAACTGAGTTAGAGCGTAAGATATTTATTAAATTACTATTAGGTTGGGATAATCTTACAATAGAAGAACACCTTAAAATGAAAAGAAATAATATCAAACAAATTGTACATAGTATATTTAAGAAGTTTGGTGTACACTCAAGACCAGAGCTATTGGCTAAGTACATACCTAATATTGTTATACAAAGGGAGGAGAGAAAACTACATGGATAAGAGTAAAGAGTTATACGACATTGTATTGTATTCAATAGAAGATAAAGTTAAGTATTTAAGTAAAGGCTTAAACCTTGCACAAGCTACTGAGTACATGAATAATCATGTAACTATTCCACACACTATGATTGGTTTAGTCCCTCACAATGATGGAGAAGAAGATGTTAGAGAATGATAACGGGACATTTTTATATCACACTAGCTGCAGTTTGTGTGGCTCATCAGATGCACACGCTCGTTACGAGCAATCAGACGGCACAATAAATGGAACTTGTTTTTCATGTGGGGTATTTCACAAACCTAGTACAGCAGAAGTTGTACCAATCAAACAATATAAGGCTAGTAAAATGAAAACGATTGAGGAGATTAAACAGCTACCGATATTAGCTATACCTGATAGAGGAATTTCAGAAGCAACAGCAAAGAAGTATGGTGTCAGAAGCAGTCTATCAGAAGCTGATGGTAAGACTATTACTCATATTTATTGTGGAGATACTTTGGGTGGTAAGTTAAAAGGTTTTGAGTGTAAAGAAACAGCAAGCAAGCAGTTCAGTTCTATTGGTGATAGGAAAGGAGAGCTTGATTTGTGGGGCAGTTGGACTTGTAATGGTGATACAAAATTGTTTATCACTGAGGGTAGATTAGATGCAGTGGCACTTCATCAAACCATAGAAAAATTTAATGGGGAAAAGTACAAGAGTTTTAAACCTAGTGTTGTTAGTTTAACTAGAGGTGTAAGCCATGCAGTTAAAGACTTACTCAATAACAAAGAACTATTATCCAGATACAAGGAAGTTATCTTGGTATTTGATAATGATGAGGCAGGTAAGAAAGCAGTGAAGGATTGCCTGAAGGTATACCCGTTGTTTAAGTCAGCGAGCTTACCATTAAAAGATGCAAATGAAATGGTTATACAGGATAGGGCTAGAGAACTTTATACAGCTTGTATATACAATGCTAGTGTTGTAAGACAAGGTGAGGTGGTAGATGTATCTGACATCATAGAGAACGCTATGACCAAGCCACAGATGGGTATTAGTTTTCCGTGGGATACAGTTACTAAGGCTTGCTTCGGTATAAGAGAAGGAACTATTCACTGCGTAGGTGCAGCACCTAAGATTGGTAAGACAGACCATCAGCACCAGCTAGTACATCACCTAGTGTACAATGAGAAGGTCAAGGTAGGTATGTTTGATCTTGAGAATAGCCCAGTCAAGACAGCTAAGAAGTTGGCTAGTAAACAAGCAAAAAAAGATTTTACTAGACCAGATACTGTGTACCAAGACAGTGAGCTAAGACAAACACTTGAAGGATTAGATGGTAAGGTTAGGTTCTATGACAGGGCAGGGTCAAGAGATTGGGAAGCAATAAAAACCGCTATCACTGAGATGCACTTGCTTGATGGTATCAATATCTTTATGATTGACCCTATGACTACACTCGTACAGGGGTGTGATGCTAGTCAAACTAACACTGAGTTAGGTAAGATATGTAGTTCTGCTGCTGACTTAGTATCTGTGTACCCTATCACTATATTCTTTTACTCTCATGTGAACCCCAAACCTAAAGGCAGTATGCCGCACGAGAAAGGTGCTAGAGTGTACAGCTCTGAGTTCTTTGGTAGTAGGTCAATGGAGAGGTTCTTTCATTATGGTCATGGTATCAGTAGAGATAGAAGTGATGAGTGTCCTGAAGAAAGAAAGAATATGTCAGAGTTCTATATGTTATTTGACAGGGATTTTGGTCAGTCGTACACTTGTGATGTGTACTTTGATGAGAGTACAGTAACCTACTTAGAACCTATGAGAAGGAGTTGGTGATGACTGAGTATGTATTTGATATAGAGGCTGACTCATTAGATGCTAGCAAGATACATTGTATGGTAGCTAACGGAAAAGAAGTTGATAAGACTTTCTTTGAGAACCTTACACCTAAAGATACTTTGATAGGTCATAACATTATACGCTATGACATACCAACACTTGAAAAGTTGTTAGGTATAAAGATTAAATCTGAACTAATTGATACCCTAGCCCTGAGTTGGTATCTGTTTGATGTGAATAGGCATGGCTTAGAGCAGTGGGGTGAGCGTTTAAACATTGAGAAGCCAACCATTACTGATTGGAAAAACTTAACAAGAGAAGAGTACATTCACAGGTGTAAGGAAGATGTGAAGATTAACACTAAGCTATGGGGATTACAGAAGTCTTTGTTGATTAAGATTTATGATGGTGACTATCAACCATTGGTTCGTTACCTCTCATTCAAGATGAAGGTTGCTCGGTTGCAAGAATTTTCAAAATGGAAACTAGATGTAGATAAAGCTAACACCTTACTCAATGGGTTAGAGTTAAAGAACGAGCAAGCAATCAATGAATTATCTAAAGTTATGCCAAAGGTTCCTAAAATAGCCAAGCGTAAAAGACCTAAGTTACCCTTCAAACAAGATGGAAGTTTATCTGTAGCAGGTGAGAGGTGGAAGGTCTTAGCAGAAGACAATGGGTTTACTATTGAGTACGACCATGAGATAGAAGAAGTAGTTGGTCAAGACGAACCTAACCCTACTAGCAGTAAGCAGATTAAAGACTGGCTATTTACTTTGGGTTGGAAGCCAATGACATTTAACTTTGTAGATGACAGGGAGATACCCCAAGTAAAAACTAAAGATGGAGAATTGTGTAAGTCTATTAAGAAGTTATCCCTACTACACCCAGAAGTATTGGTGCTTGAAGATATGGCAGTAGTTAAACATAGGATAGGATTAGTTAAAGGCTTACTAAAAAATGAACAAGATGGATATGTTGTTGCTGCAATACAAGGCTTAACTAATACCTTGAGGTTTAAACACGCTGTCTGTGTCAACTTACCTAGTGCAAGAAAGCCCTATGGTTTAGAGATAAGAGGCTTACTTACATCTCATGATGATAAAGAGTTATGTGGCAGTGATATGTGTAGCCTAGAATTTTTTGTACTCTGTCACTATATTTGGGAGCATGACAAAGAGTATGTACTTGAAATGTCTAAGTCAGATTTTGACCCACATCTTGACCTTGCATTAGCTGCTGGTGCTATTACTAAACAAGAGATGCAAGACTATAAAGATGGTAACAAACTTGATAGGATTTCTCAGTTACGATACAACTACAAGGGTGGTAACTATGCACTTCAATATGGTGCAGGAATTAAAACCCTAGCAAAACAGTTGGGTATTACCATGAAGGAAGCCAAAGTAATATCTGAAGCATACTGGAAAAGAAACTGGAGTGTTAAGGCTGTTAGCGATAGCATGATAACTAAGGAAGTTAAAGGTAGGACTTGGCAGTTCAATCCTGTATCTAAGCTATGGTACTCATTAAGAAGTGACAAGGATAAGTTCTCAACTTTGTGTCAAGGTACAGGTACTTACTTGTTTGATATGTGGGTGGGGTTCATCTTAAAAGAAAGGGAGCAACTAACAGCTAACTTCCATGATGAAATAGTATTAGAAATAAAGAAAGGTAACAGAGATAAATGTAAAAAACTTTTAGAAAAAGCTGTACAAAAAGTAAATAATATGTTAAGTTTAAACCGAGAGTTGCGAATTGACATTCAGTTCGGAAATACTTATAGCGATATTCATTAAGGAGAATGATATGGGAATTGAAAGATTAACAGTAAAAACATCTGGTGGTGACAAGCTCACCTACGATAACTTAGAAGCAGGAGAGTACGAAGCAAGGTTAATTTATGTTGCGTCCTTGGGTATGCAAAAGCGTACTCCATACAAAGATGGAAAAGAACTAAGTAACTGTCAGCAAATTGCATTATGTTTTGAAGTGCTTGGTTCAACTGTAGAGTTGAATGGTGAAACACAGCCAAGAACTCTTTGGACTAATTCAATTAATATTTTTTCTAACATGAGTAGTATGGGTAACGAGCTGCCTATGTACAGAGCATTTGTTCCTACTGCACCAGAAGACTCTTTACCTGATTGGGAAGCACAGTTAGGTAAACCAGTTAGTCTTACTGTGGGTCAGAAAGAAAGTAAAGGAAGGCTGTTTGACAAGATAACAAATGTTTCTACTATACCTTCAAAGTATCAAGATAAAGTACCCGAAGCTGTTACAACCGAGTTTTTTGCTGGTGGCTCTGAAGAACTTGATTCACCTGCTATTAAAAACTTGAGGGGGTATCAGAAAACAGCCCACGAAAATCGTATCAGACAAAACACTACTCCTACTAAACAACCACAACCAGTAGTAGAAGAAGAAGTTTTTGATGATGCTGTTCCATTCTAAATGAAAGCCCTCATTGATGGTGACATCATAGCTTACAGGGTAGGCTTTGCTTGTCAGAAGAAGGATAAGGAAACAGGGTTAGTTACGGCTGACCCTAAACCTTATGCTCTCCATTCTACTAAGCTCTATGTCAATCAGATAATAGAGGACTGTGGCTGCAACAGCTACACCATATACCTCACACCTAAAACAACTTTTCGTAACAAAGTAAGAGATGACTACAAAGGCAATAGAAAAGATGTTGCCAAGCCAGTTCATCTTGATGCTATAAGAACCTACCTCGTTAGTATCTACAAAGCTGTTGTAGTAAACAACATTGAAGCTGATGATGCGTTAGGTTTAAAGCAAGATGATACTACCTGTATCGCCAGTATTGATAAAGATTTGTTAATGTGTGAGGGCAAGCACTACAATTTTGTTAAGAAGGAACATAGGTATGTTACCTCAGAGGAGGGCAGAAGATTTTTTTACCAGCAAATGATAACTGGTGATAGTGCGGATAATATATTAGGCATTAGAGGTCTTGGTAAGGTCAAGGCAAGCAAGCTATTAAAGGATACCGCAAGAAAAAATTGGGATAATATGATTATTGATTTGTACATAAAAGAGTTTGGCTACGAGGAAGGTCGTAACAGATGTGTACAAAACAGTCAGCTATTATGGATACTACAAAGAGATAAACAAATGCCAATGGACTTTAGTTATGATGTTACAACAACTTGAAATGTTTACGAAAGACCAACAATTAATTTTAATTGGCGATTATGTTGTTAAGCAAATTGAATATAAAGAAACAAAACCTTTTATATTAGATATACACTATGCAAAGCGTATGCCTTCTATAAGTTTTGCTTATGGTTTGTTTTTAAACAACACTTTAGTTGGTATAGTTTCTTATGGTTCACCTGCTTCTCCTTCTTTGTGTAAAGGTGTAGCTGGAGAAAGTAATAAACATCTTGTTATAGAGCTAAACAGACTAGTTCTTAAAAACAATAAAAAAAATGAAGCATCTATTTTAATTTCATCTTCTTTTAAGTTGCTACCGAAACCAAAAATAATTGTGTCTTATGCAGATACTGCACAAAAACATTTAGGAATAGTTTATCAGGCAACCAACTTTATGTTTACTGGAACATCAAAACCCAGAACAGATATGGCAGGAAAAGATGGTAAACACTCAAGGCATAATTTTGGAGATAAAACCAAAAGAGTTTTTAGAAGTGCAAAACATAGATACATATATTTAATTGGAAATAAAACTGAAAAAAAACAACTTAAAAAACAATTAAAATATAAACAATTAGATTATCCTAAAGGTTTTAATTATGAACAAGTACAGAAGTAAGTTTGAAGCTAATATAGCTAAAGACTTAAAAGCTAGAAGAATTAAGTTTGAGTACGAAACTATAAAGATACCCTATTATTTAAGTAAGAAAGGTAGATGCAGTTTCTGTTCATCTAGTGTAGTGTTTGTTCACAAAGTATATACACCTGACTTTATAATAGGTTCACTTATTATTGAGGCTAAAGGAAGGTTTGTAAGTTCCGATAGAACAAAGATGTTAGCTGCCAAAGAAGCAAATCCAAATTTAGATATTCGTATGTTGTTTATGCGTGACCAATGGTGTACTAAAAAGAAAAGAAAAAGATATTCTGATTGGTGTAACGACCATAATATTCCTTTTGCTTTTGGTACAGCACTACCTAAGTCTTGGTTAAGGGAGTCAAGAAAATGAAAGATATAATGGATACACTTTTTTGTGTTTCTTGTGGTACTTGTAACCCCGAATACAAAGTAATTAAAGGTATGAAAGTTTGTAAAGGCTGTAGAAACTTTAGTGCTTTAGGTGCAGTCCTATCTGTCTATGAGATGATAGATATATTTAATGACTTACAAGTACAAAAAGTTTTACCAGAAGGATTCTTTTACAATACTTTTAGTGATAGATTAAAACAATCTTGTGACAATGAAGAAATTGATTTTGATGATGATTTACTATCAGTAGAGCAAGCTATTGCAAGAGAAGATGCTATGAGAGATATGTTGTATATAGATGATATTTATGACAGTGATGAGGAGTATTGATTATGAAAATATGCGTAGTACCAGATACACAAGTTAAGCCTGATGTACCACTAGACCATTTGCTGTACGCAGGTAGGTACATAGCATCTAAGAAACCAGATGTAGTGGTTGCGATAGGTGATTGGTGGGATATGGAATCTCTCTGTTCATACGATAAAGGCAAAGCATCTTTTGAAGGTAGAAGATACAAGAAGGACATAGATGCAGGTAATTTGGCTATGGACTTGTTCTTACAGCCTATAAAAACAGAGCGTGAAAGACTAAAAGTAAACAAGAAGAAGCAGTGGAAGCCTAGAATGGTATTTACTATTGGCAACCACGAGCAAAGGATTGAAAGAGCTATTGAAAACGATTGTATCCTAGAAGATACTATTGGTTATCAGGACTTAAACCTTAGTGATTGGGAAGTGTACGATTACCTAAAGCCTGTGGTTATAGAGGGCATCGCGTTTGCACATTTTTTCACTACTGGTGTTATGGGTAGACCTGTAACTAGTGCTAGAGCTATGCTTACTAAGAAAATGATGAGTTGTGTGATGGGTCATGTGCAGGACAGGGATATAGCATATGGTAAACGAGCAGACAACGCTAGATTAACAGGGCTGTTTGCTGGTATGTACACACAGCATGATGAAGCATACTTGGGTAATCAAGGTAATGGTAGTTGGAAAGGTATTTGGATGTTAAACGAAGTAGAGAATGGTAGCTTTGATGAGTTACCTGTATCACTTAATTATTTAAAAAATAAGTATGGAGGATAAGATGACTAAGGTGGTTAAAGGTGTTAGCAATTTTCAATGGGGTGGAGATCACTATAAGAAACTACCTATTCAAGTTTGGGATTTTATTGCTGCTAACAAACTAGATTATTTTCAAGGTAATGTAGTCAAGTATGTATCAAGATACAAACAGAAAAACGGCTTAGAGGATTTAAGAAAAGCTCAACATTATATAGCTAAAATAATTGAAAACGAATATACGGAGGAAAAAATATGAACCAGTACCAACAGTACATAGCCCTATCAAGATACGCAAGATGGATACCAGAACTAAACAGAAGGGAGACTTGGAAGGAAACAGTTGATAGATACATGACTAATGTTGTATCTGATAAAGTAAGTAAGGATACTTACAAGCAACTAGAAGATGCAATCTACAATCTAAATGTTATGCCAAGTATGCGAGCAATGATGACTGCTGGTCAAGCAATGGAACGAGATAACACTTGTGCTTACAACTGTAGCTACCTAGCAGTAGATGACCCTAAGTGTTTTGATGAAGCAATGTTTATATTATTGTGTGGTACTGGTGTTGGATTCTCTGTTGAGCGTCAGTACATTAGTAAGCTACCAGAAGTACCAGATGAGCTGTACAAGAGCGATACTACTATAGTGGTTAGTGATAGTAAGGAAGGGTGGGCTAAAGCCCTCAGACAGCTAATCTCGCTGTTGTACGCTGGTGAGATACCTAAGTGGGATACGCACAAAGTAAGACCTGCTGGTGCTAAGTTAAAAACTTTTGGTGGTAGAGCATCTGGTGCTGAACCATTAGAGGATTTGTTTACCTTTACTTGTGAAACATTTGTAGCAGCAAAAGGTAAGAAGCTATCTAGTATTCAATCTCATGACTTGATGTGTAAGATTGGAGAAGTGGTGGTAGTGGGTGGTGTTCGTAGGTCAGCTATGATTTCTCTATCTAACCTATCTGATGATAGAATGCGTCATGCCAAATCAGGTGACTGGTATGTGCTTAATCCTCAGAGAGCATTAGCAAACAACAGCGTTGCTTACACAGAGAAACCAGATATGGAAACATTTCTTCGTGAATGGACTGCTCTTGTAGAGTCTAAGTCTGGTGAGCGTGGTATCTTCTCTAGGATAGCTTCTAAGAAGCAAGCTGCTAAGAATGGTAGGAGAGATACTAACTATGACTTTGGTACGAATCCTTGCAGTGAGATAATTTTGAGGGGGTCAAAAATAGATGCTAAAGGAAACCCTATTACTGGTACAGGTGGTCAGTTCTGTAATTTAACAGAGGTTGTAGTTAGAAATGATGATGACATTGACACTTTAACTAACAAGACAAGACTAGCTACTATTTTAGGTACTATTCAGGCTACTTATACTAAGTTTCCTTACCTCAGAAAAATATGGCAACGAAACACAGAAGAAGAAAGGTTGCTTGGTGTTAGTATGACAGGGATTATGGATAACAGGTTAGTGTCTACAGGTAAAAATGCTAAAGAAATATTGGAGCAACTAAGAGATGTTTCTATACAAACTAATAAAGAGTTTAGTAAAAGACTGGGGATTCCACAATCTGCTGCTATTACTTGTGTTAAGCCCAGCGGTACTGTTAGCCAGCTTGTTGATGCTAGTAGCGGGATTCATACTAGACATAGTCAGTTTTATATACGGACAGTTAGAGGTGACAACAAAGACCCCCTCACAAGATTCTTAATAGATAGTGGTGTACCAGCAGAGCCTTGTGCTATGAAGCCAGATACTACAACTGTGTTTAGCTTTCCCACCAAAGCACCTAAAGGCTGTGTTACTAGAGATGACTTAAATGCTATTGAACAACTAGAAGTATGGCTCATGTACCAAAGACATTGGTGTGAGCATAAGCCTTCAGTTACTATTACAGTAAGAGAGCATGAATGGTTAGAAGTAGGAGCATGGGTGTTTAAAAACTTTGATGAAATGAGTGGTGTATCATTCCTTCCTCATAGTGACCACTCTTACAAACAAGCACCTTATCAAGAGATAGAGCAAGACGAATACAAAGAACTTAATAAGTTGATGCCTAAAGATATTGATTGGGAGAAACTATCTGAGTATGAGGTAGAAGATACTACTGTTGGTTCACAAACTTTAGCTTGTTCAGGTGATAGCTGTGAAGTTGTAGATATAGGAGCATAAAGAAAAAACTTACAAGATTGAATTAACTAAGGAGAATGATATGCACGGCAAATGGACTCAAGAAAACTTTAATAAATATCATAAAAATAATCCAGAAATTTATAAATTATTTATTAAGTTTACAAAGATGGCTACACATAGAAAACAATACTATTCTGCAAAAGCTATATTTCACAGGATTAGATGGGAGAGTATGATTTCAGGTGAAGGGGATTACAAAATTGATGATGGGTGGATTTCACACTATGCTAGGAAATTTATGGACGACTTTCCACAACACTTTGGTTTCTTTAAGACAAGAGACAGACAAAATTCTTATCACAAAAATTAAAGAAAAGGGGGCAATTAAGCCCCCTCTTTTTAGTACCCTTTAGGTTTTCTTACTTTCTTCTTTCCCATCATGCACTCCTTTTGGCTTTTAGTTTAGCTTTCTTACTTAAATCTTTAAAATGATATAGCTTTACTGAGGTTTTAGTATGGCTTTTATTACTGTGTAAATCACCATTAGGCATCTTGTGTGTATTGCCTACAAATAAAGTACCATCTTTTTTATAATGCTTTTGGTTCTTCATGCTTTCTTCTTCCTCTTTTTACCACTGGCTGTTGTTGACCACTTAACTCTTTTAGAGCTAGTCTTTTTTTTAGCTTCAGCTTTAGTTATCTTTGATGCAACCTTCTTAGGTCTACAAGCAGGGTAAGGTCTTTTAGAATCCTTCTTCTTACGACCACAAGGTTTACCAGTTTTGACATCAATCCACTGTTCATTAAACCACTTACCTAATCCACCCTTCTTTGTCTTACTTTTTTTTGCTGGCATTTTTTTTCTTCACCTTATTGTTACCACCTTTCCAGCCACCACCTCTTGCCTTATACCACTTAGCAGCCCAAGCATTAGCGTATGCTGATGGATAAACTTTAAACTTTTTCTTAGCCTCACTCTTGGCTCGTGACCACAGAGCTGGCTTTGTAGGTGTTGCTTTAGACATATGAAATCCCTGTTACCACTTAACTTTATTAGCCCAGTAAGCTGCTGAACATTTACCCTTAGCTATGTTCTTAGCGTGTCTAGCTTTAAATGATTTGCGTTTAGCTTTCATTCTAGCAGAGTCACCAGCTTTAGCTTTACCAGCAGTCTTAGCACCTTGTTGTCCAAACCTAATAGTCTTAGGCTTACCATCACACATAGCTACAACTACATGAGATTTAGTAGGGTGGTTAGGTGTACGCTTTGGCTTGTTATAACCTGATACACCTATCCTTTTTAGTATAGCATCTTTAGGCATTATCTATCTCCCCTAATTCTTTTTATAAAGGTTTCTTTTTTAACAAGACCTTTGCTTTTAGCTCTTTCAAATTCTTCATCACCTTTTATCTCAAAGTATCTTATTTGTTTGTCTGCACTCAAACCTTTTATAAGTCTATCTATAGAAGATAAGCCTCGTGATTTATCTTTCCTATCTTGTTTGTACCTACCCATTAGTTTTTTAAGAGTTAAAAAATCTTTACCTGCATAATCTTTAATTTTCTTTCTTATGTCTTCATTATCTTCTTTGGCTGCTACTGATAGCTTATCAAATATATCAGATATACTTTCTGCTGGTTCTTTATCCATAGGTATAAACTGGTCTTCCATAATACCCAAGACTGTTAAACTATCTAAACCTGTATCTTTTAGTATATCTGCCACATCATCTGTTTCAAGTTGTTCAAGACTTAATAAATTATTTTTATGATTAATTAAAACATCAACATTCTTTTTTAAGATAGTATTGTTTTTATTATATAAGTCGTTTCTTTGACCCTCAGTTAAGTTGCCACTTTTTACTTTACCATTGTATTCACTTCTTAAACCTATTGCATTGTTGCTAGTAATACTAACCCTTCTGGTTGCACTTTCTTTTAAATCAGATGAGTAGTATCTAAAACCTGCCTGTCTTTTAAATACATCAAGTGGTTTGTATTTAGACTCTTTATTTGTCAAGGACTCTACTAATAAACCAGCTTCTCTTTGTGCGCCTAAACTAAAGATTTCACTTAGGGTTTCAGCAACAAGCTCTGTTGTTTTAGCAATTCCTTCTGGTTGTTTGCTTATTAATCTTCCGTACTCATCTCTGTTTGTAAGCCCTTTAGCTACACTTTGAAAAACAAAACTACCTTCTCCTGTAAAGTTTTCCATAAAAACATCATATACAGAGCTAATTGGTTTGTCACTTATAGCAGCTTCAAAACCTTCTGCAAACATAGCATGAGGCACAAGGTAACTCATGTTCATAGTAGTAACTTTGTTAGGGTCTTGTTCGTCTTGTTTAAATATCAAGGCTTTGTTTTCATTAAAGTCAGCTACTACTGATTCTTTGTAAGCCTTTTGTTTTTCTGCATCAAAACCTTGAATGTGATTATAAACCTGAGAACCACCATAAGCAGCCCCAACTGTTGTAGTTAATGCAAGTAATCTTTTATACCCCTCTACTCTCATAGCATCTTTGTTTGCATTAGTCATGTCAATGCCAAGCTCTTGACCAAAATTACCTCGTATCATTTGTTTAGCAAACCTAGTTTGGTTATATATGTTACGAGTAAACTCTGCTGTAAATGCTACAAACTGTGGCATAATACCATAACGAGAAACTGTTTTTATTATTGGACTAAGTTTTTCATAGTTCTGAAAGGTATCATTAGTCAACTTAGCTGCTGCTAATTTAAGGTCATCACCTTTTAAGTCAGGAACTATTCTACTTAACATCTGTTGGTTATTAGCCCAGACACTGTACCTAGCTGCAATATCAGTAGCTTGATACCCTTTGGCAAAAGGTTGTATTAGTTTGTCTGCTAATCCAGCTACACCTTCTTTACTTTTTAATCCACTTCTAATATCAGATATATCAACATTACCAGAACTTAATCCATACTTAGCAGCATCATTTACTAATCTGTTGAGTGCTTCTCTGTCATCAATAGTCTTACCATAAAACTTTTTATCTATAGCAGCGTACTCAGATAGTGCAATCTTAAAACCTTTATTTAAGTTACTAGGTTTAAAGGGATTCATTCCCATACCAGCCATTGTAAAAACAGCACCAAGAGTGTTGACTGCATATGATGGTGGGTTAAAAATAACTTTAGCTGCTTTAGATGTACTGACTGCTGTAGTGTAGGTATCTCTAATTAACTTTTCTGCTAAATCACTTGTTCCTTCAGTAAAAGGTTCTATATAATTTTTACTTAAACTAAACTGAACTTCGTCAGGAACAAACAAACCAGTTTCTAAACCACTGGGTAAAAACAATTTTCGGTAATTAGCATTAGGTGGTTGAGCTACAGCTATACCAGACTTGGCTAGGCTTTTAGCTATACTAATATCTGCTTCATTTCTAGCTACAACTTTTCCTAGCTTAGTTATAGTACCTCTTATTCTTTCAGAAGGGTCAGTAATAAGACCCATGTATTCCATTTGTTTTTTATTTTTTGCTGGGGTAAGTTTCTTTCCTTGCAAGATACCACTCTCAGGTGATACAGATTTTGTTCCTGTTCTAACACTAGACTTCCATAGTGAATCTTCTACTACAGAGTTAATTGTATTAGCTGCATCTTTTCTTAATTGTGCATCTGTCTTTCTTGACTTAGGTGTTTGAGCATTTTTTAAGTTCTTATACACTTCTTCTACAGCAGCATTCTTTTTCTTTATATCAGGTCGCCACTCTTTGTTGGTGTATGCTTCATACTCTTGTGTGTAATACTTTTTCTTTTTAAGGTTATCCCTAGCTTCTTTTATTAAGGCTTCTTTTCCTTCTTTGTTTATTTTTGAAAAAGTAAAGTCGTCAATCTGTCTTATAAAATGATTTGAATACTCTGGTATAATATCTCTAGCATATTTTAAATCACCCATAATAGGTTTGTTTGCTAAACTAGGGTGTACTTCACCTGTATCAAGATAGTTGTTTATGTATTTTTCACTACCTTCATTTTCTTTAGTGTACCTATTTACTCTAGTAGCAATCTTAGAGCCTGTTTGTTCTAAAGCCCTTACTTCATTTGTGTAAGTCCAATCAGCTTCTTTTACATCTCTACCAACATATTTTGCTGGTCTAAGCTGTGCGTCAACAAAGTTTATTTTATTTAATCCTTTACCTAATACAGGGGCTGTAAACATTTTAAATAGTTTTGAAGGAAAGCCTATAGTTTTTGATAGTACATCTTTAGCATCTTTCTTTTCAGTATTAGCTATAGACTGTATTTTAATTTTTTCTGCGGATACATTTTGTTTAGTGTCTATAGCATTTATAAACTTGGCTGCTTCTTCTGAATCTATTACACCATTAGCAATGTCAGTATCTATTTGTTCTGGTGTTTTACCAGCCAAATTTCTACCTCCCACTTTTCCTATGATTCTACCAACAGTACCACCAAATACACCACCAAGAGCAGTTATACCTAAAAACTCTGAAGCACTAGGCATTTCTTGTTTATCAATAATAGAAGAAATAGTCGTTTCTGTACCAGCAACAGCAGCACCTCTTAGAGCTTCTACTTTTGTCATTTCTGCAACTACTTGTTTTTTAGTCAGGGTTTGTCCAGTTGCAGCAGCAGCAGCTTTCATTTTATTTAAAGTGCTACCAAAAGGAATCATATTAACAAAGCCAGCAGCTAATGCACGACCATATTGAAAATCCTCTCTACCTTCTATTTCTTGAGCAGCAACAGACCCAGCATATCCCGAACTAAAAGTTGCACCAAGCCAACCAATACCTAATGTTGCAGGTGTTAGGTAAGCACCAGCAAACTGACCAGCAGATGCTATTGAAATTTCAGCAGCTAATCCCTGTAATACTTTTTTGGTACTAGGTTGGTCAGAAGTAGATTCATCATCAACAGGCACAGTTTCTTCAGGGTCAACTTTAGCTTCAATTTGTTTTGCTGATGGTTTGCCTTCTAGCTGTGCTATTTTGTCTGCTATCTGTTCTTCTGTATAAAAGTCAGGAACAACAGAAATAGCTTTTTTTCCAGAGCTGTGTGTATATTCAATCTGTTTTGGCATATTTTATAAACCTTAAAGTATTAATTAAAAAAACCAAATAGACCTTTCTTTTTGTCTTTGTCTTTTTTATCATTGTTATCAGGAGTAGTATCAGGGGTAGTATCAGTATTATTATCTACTGTTTTAGTTATCATACCTTGATTTTGTTGTTCACTATTTTTAGCAGCTTCTAACTTATCTGTTTCTAAACTCTCTTCATAAAAAGTTTTATCAATCTGATAGTCTGGGTTATTATCACCATACAACTTTCCTAGCCTTTGTTGCAACGCACTAAGTTGTGGGCTATAATCTTTCTCCTCTAATAAATTTGTTCTTCCTGTTTTGTCTAATGAATTAATATATCTATCAGTTTCTATTAAATTTAATATACGCTGTTTATCACCACCTTCTTCCATATAGTTTAGAGTATCATTTTCTAAAGAATTATAATCAATAAACTGACCTTTTCTTAATTGATTAAATCTTTGAAAAATACTATCTTGTACTTCAGCAGCATACCTACTAGGGTCTACTTCTTCTGCATTACCTTTTTCTTTTGCTCGTTGGTATTTTTTTTCTGCTAAGTATTCATTTAGTTTATTAACACCAATACCAGCAATAGCAGCAGCAGCTTGTTGTTGCTCATCTCTGTTAGCACCTTTTAAAAGCTCTGCCATCATTTCTTGGTTTAACTCTTTTCTTTCTCTTAGAAGTTTTGCAACTACTCCTTCAGAGCTTTCAAAGAGTTCTCTCATTGCTCCAGCCATTATCTAATCCTCGCATAATCAACTTGTAAATAACCATTGGAATCTTTACTAATTGCTTCTGGGAATACCTCTATTGCTTCTTGTGCTATAACACCAAAAGTCATTTGGTTTCCTACAAGTTTTTTAGCTTCTTCTGTCCAATCCCAGAAGTAAGTGTTTAGACCACTAGCAAGTTGTCCTACTTTTCTAATATTAGTTTTAAGTTTTTTGTCACTTTTACTAGCAGCATACGCTTTAGCACTTTCCATAACCAAGTCAGAAAAGAAACTATTTTTAGCAGGAGTACCTGCTTGTGCTAAAGCTGCACCTGCTTGTGCAGAACCTTGTTGAGCAGCAGACCTAGCCTGTTCAATAGCAAGTCCTTGATTAACAAGACCTGATTCAAGGTCAGCAACAGAACCATAAGCACCAAATGCACCTGTAAACCCACTTAATAACCTAGATAATGCTTGGTCAGAAGCTATCCTATTTATATCGTAACCTTGTGCAGCTTGTTCAAATGCTTGTTGTTGTTCACCCATAGCCCTTTCTCTAGCTTCACCAGATAAGTCAGCTAATGTTTTAGACTGCGCTCTAGCTAATCCAAACGCATCAGGTTGTACATAACCACCACCAGCACCTGTAGTTTCACCTGCTAACATTAAACCCATACGACCACTACCAAACAAATCAGACTTTAGTTGTTGTCTTTGTTGAGCAAATTGAGGTTCTAAAAGAGCAGACTGTTCAGCAAATATATCTCTAGCCCTTTGTTCTCCTGTTTCACCAAAAGAAAACTCGGGTATGCCTTGTTTAGAACCCTCTAAATAACTGGTAAGAAAAGGTTGTGCATAACCAATTGCACCTTGCTGTAAATCAACAAGTTGTGGGTCTAAAGTACGAGTAACATTAAAAGCATCACCACTGGGTGTACCAGTAGTAGTACCTACAGAACTAGTATAAGTATAAGGTTTAAACTTAACACCTTGCATAGGTTGTGCTGGTTTAGCTTTTTTACTCTTAAAAATACTACCCATTGTTACTCACTCCCTCTAACAAATATCTCTCGTTGTTTACCAAAATCATCTTGTATAACTCCATAATATTTAAATCCGTATATGTTTAAAAACTTTGTGTGCTTTGCATCACCAACTAAATGTTCTGCATAAATAGGTCTGTTGTTTTGTTTTAATAAAAACTCTAAACAAACTTCCATTTTCTTTCTTGTACTCTTTAACCATTTATAAACATCACAGTGTATAATTAAATATTCTTCGTATTCTTCTAAGTACAAAGTAAAAGCCTTATCTTTTACTACAGGAACTTTATCCATGTTTTTACGCAGTACGCTTCCACATATAAACTGTTATGTAAGGTTGGTAGTTAGCATTAGTAACAGAACTATTAGTTATTGTATGAGTGTGACCTTGACCACCACCTTGACTATCAAGACCATACATACCACCTAAACCACCACCACCCCATGTAAAGTTAGGGTTACCACTAGTAGGTAGATAGTTTAATGCACCACCACTACTGTCTACAGTAGTATTAGGGTGATTGTGTGCTGGCATTTGGTCTATTGTAATTGCAGTAGACCCTGTAGTTGAACTAACAGAAGGAGAGTCAGCACTACCACCTGTTTCACCTAAAGTATCAAACAAAGTATTACTTGCATCAACACCAATGATTGCTTTACCAGCACCATATTCTTCCCATGTACCAAACCCTAGTAGTGTGGCTGGGTTAGTTGCTACACCTGCTTGTGTATAAATAGTGCCTACAGGAAACAATGCTTGTCTTGCAGTTTCAGCAACAGCTAATGCTGCTGTTACTGCTGCTGTTACATAAGCTGTTGTAGCTAGTTGAGTATTGTCTGTAGAAGAGCTAGCTGTTGGGGCTGTAGGAGAACCCGTAAGGGCTGGGCTATTGGTGTTAGCCTTACTATTAACTGCTGTTTGTATAGCACTAAACTCATCATCAATCTCCGTGCCTTTTACAATCTTGTTAGCGTTACCTGTACTCAGGGCATCTTTAGCTGCAAAGTCTGTTGTTTTTGAATAATTACTCATTTATATAATCCTACCTAGTTTTCCGTAAATATCTACTTTTTGTATACTCAAAGAACCACCATCAATTTCTGCTTCTATACCTAACTGAAAGATGCTTCCCGAACCTGATACAGATGAATCTAATCTATCTAATGATATACCTGCTTGATACTCTGCTACACTTGCTGCATTTGCTCCATACTCTGCTATTCCATATTCTGACACTGGTATATCTTTTATTGTAAACGGAAACGAAAAGTAACTTGTTACATAATCAAAACCAGCTTTTAGATTAAATGGTTGTGCAGTAGAACCAATAACAGTGACAGCAGCTCGTTTTAATAACTTGTTTCTATTTGGTTCATTTAAATCAAAGTGATTAGTAAAATAACTCATAGTGTAAGGAACAGAATTATCTGTAAATCCACCATACTCTGCTATACCATTAGCTTGTGTAATATACATTTCTTTTGTTGTTTTATCGTAAACAAAATCAGTGTGGTCTAAGTTGTTCCAAGTTGTTACTCTATAAGAATTATCTTCTAGTGGTCTACGAGTATCAAATACATAGATAGTTTTTGCTTCTGGTAAAAATATTAAATAAAACGCTTTTTCAGGAAAGTAACAAGACTTAATTAAACCAAAGTCAGACTCTCTATTTACATTACCCAAAAAAGAATCTCTTATGTTTTTAGATAAGTCATTTAACTTAGCTGACTTTTCTTGTATTGTTCTACCTAAACTTCTTAATCCTGTAGCAGATAAAAATAAAATATCTGTGCCTGTGTTTTGTATTGTATCTCTAGTAATACAACCAACACCTTCTAATACTTCTACTAGGGTTAAGGTGTTTACATCAAAGCTACCTTGAAAACTATCGTTATCTTTAAATATAATAATGTTGTTCTTACAAAATATAATTAAATTACCATTGTGGCTACCAAGCCCTGTAACGACATCTGAGCCTTTTGGAAGTACACCTGCTATGTTGATACTACCAGCACTCCCACTGCCCCATTTAGTACCTTCTAGGAGGTCTGAGAAGTATACAGTAGTCTTGTTAGTAGCAGTGTCTGCTGCCCATAGTCTACCATAAGCACTCATTACTATGTTTGCACTAGGTACACTGCCTGTATAATCAGCGTGTTGGTCTATGCTTTTAAACTCATCAGCAGTAGACTCATTAGTGTAGTACAAAGGTTTGTAACCTGCTTGAAAGAAATAAGCTCTATCATTCAAGGTTACACACTGCCAGTTACCTGCTGATATAGTATCAGTTGTAGTAGGTGTTATTGTAGTAAGTGTACCAAAACCTTTTTTAAATGTAGTAGCGTTCCAAGATATAAAAGTATTAACACCAGCTACATCTAAGAAGGGGTGCATACCTAGTAGGTTAATACCATCACTACCTGTTGTACGATAAAACCAACCTTCTCTTGCACCTAGTCTACCAAACTCATCAATAACACAGTTGTTTGCATCAAGAGCAAAGCTAGGGTCATTAGACAAACTAGACTCTTGAGTATTTAAACCTAAGAATGCTGGTGCTACTAGTGATGCTGTTACTAATTCTTTTGACATATTAGTTTGTACTCACAATAAATGGTACTTCTTCAACTGTAAGGATACAAGAAACTCCTGTACCACCTGCACATGAACCTTTAATTTTATAACCAGCTTCTAGCATTACATAACCACCATTCATTTGTAATTCTATAAAGTCACCAGAGCTTAAACTCTTATCACCTAATACTGTTATCTCTGTAGAATCAAAGTTAATAGTTACATTTGTATCGCTTCTAGTAGAACCTGAACTATTAGATACAAAAATAAGAACTAACTTTGCTCTCATATTATTAGGTACTGTGTATAAATCTGCTGCTGATGATGCTAGTGATTCTACAAATACTGTTCTAGCTTTCATACCACACTAGCTCCTCTGGGTGTTTGTTACCATCTAAAGCTATTGCATCTTGTAAAGCATTAGTAGCTCTAGCATAAGCACTAACAGGGTTAATACCACCATCTTCACCACGCTCTTCTACTGCCATTGCATAGGCTAGTAGCTCTATTGGTTTGCTTGGTACAGTAACTGTATCAGCATCATTTACTAAATCGTCTGACCTAAGTACACAGTTAAATCTAATTGTGTATGCTTTGTCTGGTATAGGATATAGGTCTACTTGTGTATCACCATCAGCACTAACTCCGTTAAACGAATAGTAATAAGGTGAGCCTGTTGCTACATCACTAGTTAAAAAGAACTTATTAAAATCGTGTGCTGCTTTGTAATCTAAGAAAAAGTTATCTGTTACATTTGTTGCATCTAATACTGTTAAAGAGTTTAAAGAACCATTTAGTTCATAGTTAAAAATACCACTGGTTGTAGTAGCACTTAATGTAGTTCGTAAGGCACTCCAGTTCCAAGCATTTTCTACTGAATCTTTTGCATCATTAACAAGTACAGCTATTAAACTAGAGTAAGAAGATTCATTAACTGTTGATACAGTACGCTCTCTTAATCGTTTTAAAATGTTATTAACTATATCTAAGTAACCCATATTTCTTACCTTAATTAAACCATTTAGAAAATAAGGTGCTACCAAGACCACCTAATCCCATTGCTATAAATATAGCTCCAGCAAACATTCCTTTGCCTTTAGCCATTTGTTTTTCTAATTCATTTACTCGGTTAGACAATTCACCACAAGTTTTATTCATTTCGCTTATTTCACTATTAAGCTGAGTGACTACTGCTACTAACTGTCCTGCTTCGTAATCTGTCATGTTAGACATAAGTATCCTTTAATCGTTTGTACTGTCATAAAATACAGTAATAATAGCTCCATCAGTTCCTGCTGTAACAGTATAACTATCAGAGTCAATTGTTGTCAGTGCAAATTTATCAAGGTTAGTTAATGAACCTAAACTACAAAATATAAAATGTCCGTTACAGTTACTAATAGTTCTTTCTTCATTAGCTGATATTTGTATAACATCTCCATTATAATAAACACCATCTTGAGCGTTAAATAAACAGTAATACTTAGCTGTTTTAGAAGCACAAACTAACACACATTTACCAAAACTCAAATGGTTTGGATTAGTTATTGTCATGCGCTCACTGGGGTTGTAAGTATTTATAAATGTCATATCTTTTGCATAAACACTAACATTACCTTCTGTACTCCAGTTGACTGTAGATACCCTGTCTGTAGGTATTTTAGAAGTAAAAGAATCGCCCTGAGTTAAATCACACTCAAAAATTGTTAAGCCTGTTTCAGTGTTTTGATATACACTGGTAGAGTTCCAAGACATTTTGTTTCTCCATAATTAAATTAGTTGGCAGAAAATATTGACCACACTGCGCCATTACTACCTATTTTACCACCTGGTATAGCCACAGAAAAAGTTTGACTGACTGTAGTAGATGTTTCATTATAAGCTGCTACAGTGTATTCGTTAAAACTGGCAATAGTATAAAAAACAGTTGCGCCACCGGGACTATTAGTAGAAATACTTCCAGAACCACCTAATGCAGGGTGAGGTGCGTTTCCTCCCCAAAAACACACACCCGGATTTGATGCAGTAAGGGTAGCGGTCAATGTGCCTGTTCCGCTTTGTACTTGTGTAGCTGAAGCACCAGAATTAACTGTGTCAAAAGTAGTAATGTAATAAGTACAAGCAGTGTTCATTGAAACTGTTGCTGTTGTACCTGTGGGAACTTTAGCATATGCTTGCCAAGTATTTGCATTAAACCCACTACCAGACAAGTTTGGTAAATTTAAAACTGTAGCGGTAACCCCACCAATAGTTCCTGAAGATATTTTTACTCCGTTTGAAGTATACCCTGACAAATGTACCATACGAGTGCTTCTAGCTGTACCAATACTAATACTTGCACTGTTTGTACCAGTTCCATGAGTAGCAAGATTTAAAGTAACTGTGTTAGATGTTCCATAAAAATCTGCTGCTAGTTGAATCTCACCACTAGCTGGTGCATTACCCTTACTATAATATTCAGATAAACTTATAGGGTTAGTTCCCCCAAACTCTGTTTGTATATTAGCTAAACTAATTGCACCTGATGATTGTAATGCCATTAAATTGTTCCAAATGCTGTAACATCATCTACAGTGACAATTTCACCATCAGATGCAAATTTAACTTTAGCAGTGCCGTTGTAACTAAATACTAAATCACTACCACTAAGAGCAATAGACCAACCAGAAGCTCCAAAATCAACAGAGTTTCCATTGGTGTCTAAGTCACCACCTAGTTGTGGGGTAGTATCGTCAACTACATCTTGTAATGCACTATCAGCTAATGTGCCTTGTGCTGCTGTAGCGTAGGCTGTACTTGCTGTAGTTGCAGCAGTTCCCAAACCTAATGTAGTTCTAGCTGTACTTGCGTCTGCATCGTCTATTAGTGTACCACCAAAGGTAGATACTGCTGATGCTGCTAGGGCATTGTCTGCTGTAGTTCCCTGTGCGCTTGTAGCGTAATCTGTACTAGCTGTGGTAGCTGCTGTTCCTAAACCTAAGTTAGTTCTTGCAGTACCAGCATTAGCTAAGTCTGATAAATTGTTTGCTTTGAGTGCTGCTGATGAAAGAGTATTAGCTGCGTCTGTTGCAGAGTTGGCTGCATTTGTAGCACTTGTAGCTGCGTTTGTTTCGCTTGTACTTGCTGCACTAGCAGAGTTACTAGCATTGGTTGCTTGTGTTGAAGCTGTGCTTGCTGAAGTAGCTGCATTAGTAGCAGATGTACTAGCTTCAGAAGCCTTAGTTGTTGCTGTTGTAGCAGATGTAGCTGCATTTGTTGCTGATGTAGATGCCTCACTAGCTTTAGTAGTTGCTGTAGAAGCACTGCTTGCTGCATTTGTTTCTGCTGTTTCAGCATTAGTCTTTGCTGTTGTTGCACTTGTTGCTGAAGTTGCCGCTGCCGTAGCTGAACTTGCTGCTGCGGTAGCTGAATTAGAAGAGTTAGTCGCTTGTGTACTTGCAGTAGATGCAGATGTGCTTGCATTACTTGCAGAAGTAGAAGCACTAGAGGCAGATGAGGCTGCCCCTGTTGCTGAGTTACTTGCATTAGTTTCTGATGTGCTAGCGTTACTAGCTGATGTACTAGCTGATGTTGCACTTGATGCTGCTTCTGATGCAGATGTTGATGCTTCATTAGCTTTTTCTGTAACAGAGTTAATTGTTACATCAGTGTTTGCATCACCTGCTCCACCATCACCACGAAATATTGCCATATACTACTTCCTTCTTAGAGATTTCTGACGATTAGACCTACCAAAACCACCCATATTATCCATAGGGCGACCGCTAGGTTTCTTTTTCTTTTTAGAAGGTCTTGCTTTTTCTTCAGCAGTATAAGGTCTATTACCTGTTCCTGTGACACCCATTTTTTTATTTTTTCTTTTTAAATAATCATTGGGGCTAAGAGAACCTACACCTGCTTTTTTTTGACTTGGGTCTTTAGGTTTTATACCTTTCTTTCTATTTTTCATAGCTAGTGCTTGACTTGGTGTTTGACTTGCACCTTGTTTAGTAGGAACCCTAGACTTAGATAGATTATTAGTTGTAGTCTTAGTAGTAGTTTTCTTTTCTTTTGAGGGGCTTTTTGAAAGAGAGGCTGCTGCTGTTCCAAGAGATGCTGCTGTAATTGCTCTATTAACATTTCTTTTTCTTGTTGTTTTTTTATTAGCTGCTTCTTTATTTTTAGCCCTAGTTAGTTTTGCTTTAGCAACACCAGCTTCTCGTCTTGCAATAGCATCTTTTTTAGCTTTCAAAGTAGCTTTTCTTTTTTCAGAAGCTGTTCTTTTCTTAGCTGTCTTAGCTGCTAGTTCATTAGATTTTTTAATTCCAGCTTTTACTGTGCCAGATTTATTAAACATTTCTTTTTGTACAGGGGGTTTTTTGTTTTGCGCTCTCGAAACACTCTTTCTAAGTGCTTGTTGACCACCCCTATTTAAAGCTGCTTCTACTGCTTTTTTTCCAATAAGCCTTGTTCCAAGAGTAACTAACGCTTTAAGACCAAGTAATGCTAGTGGGATTGCCATGATACTATTCCTTTATATAATATTAAATAAAAAGCAGCCCCCGAAGGGGCTACCCATCTATCTTAGTTCCTAGTTTTTAGGTACAGAGATAACTAGACCACTTTCAGGTCTAACTGTTTTAACACCATATAGAGTGTCAGCAGTCATCAAATCACCCAAATACTCTTGCTTGTATTGAGTTTGTGTACGAACACCGATTTGTTCTGCTAGTACCATTGCATCTTTCTGAGCCATGATAGCACCAATAGTATCAACAGCAGATGCTGAGTTGTCACCAGCAGCTTCAACTACAGGTAGGTTGTTAGACACATAAATGTCAACACCATAAAGGCTACCGATTTGACCATTAACAACACCTCTGTTATCTACGAAATCAGAAGATTGATAGCGGTCAATGCCCATGATAGTAGTACGAACACTTGGTGGGATAACTAAGAATCTTCCGTCCATAGGAACATCATTATCGTCAAGTTGTTGTACTGCTTCTCTGAAAGCTAAGTCAGTAAACAAGTCAGTTGCAGCTACAGTATCAACTGCATAAGCAGCCAATCCATTAGCAGCATCAATGTAAAAACTGTTAGAGTGAACAAAGTCAGAACCTGACCCATTGTCATCTCCAAAAGTTTTAGCTAACAAGCCTATGTCAGAATCTAATTGTGTTGCTAAAGCATATCCAGCATCTTCGGTGTAAAAACTACGAAGTGAAGGTTGTGCTTGAACATCAACAATATCTTCAATTAAGCGTGAGTATTCAAAGTGCTTGTTAATTGCTACTTGCACTTCAGACTCAGTTGCTGCAATCAAAGTTACTTCTGTGTTTGCTGCTTTAGCAGAAGCAGAGCCACGAGTAGGTTTAGGGATATGAATTGTATCTCCCTTCTTTCCACTGTGATTCATTTTGTTAATTAAGTTCGCGAGAACCAAATTTTTCTTATAACCAGCGATAATCTCATCAGACCAAATCTCTGGTATAAAAGTAGCCGCTGTAGTAGTGGTTACTTGATTAGTACCTAATCCCATTTTACTATTCCTTTTAGTTTGAGTTTATTTTACCCTCCCTTCAGCATAAGCCTTGTCAAACAAATCAACATTCGCTTGATACCTCTGGGGGTCGTTAATCATTAAATTAACTATCTCAGAACGCCTATAGATTTTTCTGGACATTGGTTCACCTGAACCTTTGCCACCTGTAGATGCTGCTTTAAGTTGTAGTTTTCTATCTTTCTCATTAATGCTTTCAGTCTTTTCAACTATGCCTTTAATCTCTTTCCAATTAGAAAGAAGTTCATCAGCAGCATTAAAGTCGTATTTATCAGCTCTTTGAAATAACTCAGTACGGACTTCTGATTTTGAAACCCAGTTTACAAAGTTTTCATTTTTTACAATAGATTCAAAGTCTGGGTGCTTTTCAGCAATTCTTCCCATTACTTCTTGTTGTTGTTGCTTAGCAAGAAGCTCTTTCATTTGAATCATTGTTTCGCTGTTTTCTACAGCCTTACTAACAGAACCTTTAGGGTCTTCATAAAAATCTAATTCTGGTTCTTCTTTTTTATTGGGGCTTTTGGCATCTTCACTAAGTTTAACCTTGAGCAATTCGTCAACTGATTTACGAAGGTCGCCTACTTCTGAACTTTGTCTACCAACAAGTTTTTCAACCTCTTGGTGCATACGAGCAAGTTCTTTAACTGACTTACCTTTGTACTTCTCAGGTATATCATCATCTTCAGATTTTGCTTCTTCTTCTGTTTCAGTTTCGTTAGCTTTCTGTTCTGGTTCCTCTGTGGGTTTTTCCTCTTCTTCAGAAAGTGATACAAGTTCTTCGTTTTCTTCTAGTTCAACTTCTTGGTTGTCAAGGGGATTTATTGTTCTAGCCATTTAATGATTCTCCGTACCATAAGGTATTATGGAATTAGTTATACTTGAGCAGCCTTCTCATGTTCTTTCGCCCATCTGTTAGTATGAATACTTAACTTTAAACGAACAGGAGAGATTAGCCGCTTGCTTGGTTCACCACAAACAGAGCATATTGCTTCCTTAGAATCAGGGTTGGCAAAGAGTTCTTCGGTGTGTTTATTTACACAAATAAAATCATAAAGTATTGACATAATTTTATTTTACTGTAAAATACTTGATTGGTAAGGTTGTTCTGTCTCATTGCTATCATGAGCATTAGTAACAGAGTCTTGCCAATTTAAAATTTGATTCAGCATATGGAGCTTTCCTTGAACTAGATGTAAATCTCTAGCATCTTCTAAAGCTAATATGTTTATTGAATCTGCCGTTTCTTCTAATTCTTCAATTAGCTGTTTCCAACCAGCGTGTTGAAAAAGTGAGAAGTAGTTGTCGTAATAATCCTGTAGTTCTTTATCCAATTTGGAAAACTCCTATTAGCGGAATATATCATACTTTTATTAAAATGTCAAGCACTATTTTTCTTTTCTTGCATTTGTAACTTAACAATATTTTCTTTAGTATCTAACTCAGCTTCTTTAAGTTCTAGTTTTGCATACTCAACTATCTTATCAAAGTCAGATTTATCTTTAGGAGAGGCAGTAGCTAAAGCAGCAATCCTCCTTGTTTCTTCTTCAACAGGTAGCAGTTGTGTTTCCATGCCATTCTGTTCTATTCTAGTCATTACTTCTGCTGTATCTGCTCTAAGTTTTTCTAGTTGAGCAATAGCAGAATCAAGTTCCATTTGTTTTCTAATTTGTTCTTCTTGTTTTTCTTCTTGATTAGGTTGATTAGCTTGTCTAAGAACTTGTATAATTTGTTCTCTATTAGTCAAGCTCATGTTGCTAACTATAGACTCAATCAATAGTGGGTAAGCAGGTGACTCAGGTGACATAGTTTGTAACAACTGTACTAACTGAGTAACCTCATACTCACGAGCAACTACACCTAGAGAACTTGTAGCTACGAACTTGTAGTCTTTTACTGGATACAACTCAGGAGTAAACTGCATATATCTACAAGCAGCTTTCTCAATAAATGGTATCAAAAAGTTTTCTTGGAAGTTTACTAGGGTACGCTTGTGTCTTTTAATAACAGCACCCAATCCCATAGAGATACCTGCTGCTGTACCTTCTCCATTAAGACCTGCTGGTACTCCACTAGAATCTATAGCACCAGTAGATTGTTGTACCATTTGTTGTAACTGTGCTGCTTGTGTAAAGCTAACTTGGTCTAGTGAGCCAAACTTAAATGGTTGTAATACTTCTGATGGATTACCATTAGTAAGAATAGTTTTACCTGCTCTTATATCTAACTTAGCACCTCTTGGCATACGACTAGCATCTACTGCCATCATTGGGTGTACAGTCAAAGCAAGTGCATCAATCCTAGCACGAAGCTCTGCATCTAATGCTTTCTGTGAGTTATAACCTTTCTCACATATACCACGACCCCAAAACTTAAATGGTACTTTATCCCAAGAAAAAGCAATAACAGGTCTATCTTTTTTCATGTAAGGGTTCTTTTCAATCTTTAGGATTTCGCTTTCATTAGCAATAACCATAATGACTTCTGTGTAAGAACCTTCTTCTTCATCAAGGTCAACCATGTCTTGCAGTTCTTCATTTTCATCTAGCTCTTGATTCTTTAATAAGTCTGTAGGTACTAAGCCATAGTATTTAGTTAAGCGTACCATGTCATCATTGTAGCCATAGACAATCTTACTAGCATCTTCTATCTCTGATTCTGATTGGACTCTACCAATCTCTACATCACGATAAATACCAGAGTCAATACCTTGTTGTACTTGATGGTGTGGAACCATCTTATCAATAGCTACACCTACAGCATCTTCTACATTGGTTGCTAGTGGGTCAATCAAGAAGTTTTGTGGCATAATTGGGTCTAGCCTAACAATCATTCTGTCACGCTTGTTTACACCTACTGCTGTCATCTGTCCTTCAAGTGTAGGTTGAGTAGCTGCTGTAAGCTCTTGAACTTCATCTAAGACGAGTTCTCCTATACCAGTACCAAACACAGCAGAGTTAATTAAACACTCTCCTATGGAGCTTCTAGCCTTGCTGAAGTGCATATCTTCTGTTAGTTGTGTTTTAAGTATTTCAACATCAGCAGGATTACTGTCTTGAATATCATCTTTAATATCAAAGAAAGCACCACGACCAAAGGTTGCTTCTTCAATCTCAGCTACAGAAGATTCTACTGCTTGTTGTGTAGCAGGAGCAATAAGCCTAGAACGCTCTGACTCACGCATAGAGTCATTCTTATCCCATATACCTCGCCAAGTACGATAATACTCATCAAATCTTTCTTGATAGTTTGTATTGTAATGATCTCGCCATTGGTCGCACTTGCTCATTACCCAGCTTTCTACTGTAGAATCTTCACTATAATCTTCATCTTTCATATTTAGTATCCTGCTACTTCGTCTAAGATTTCATATTCATCTTGCTCAAAGTCATAGTAATAAGTTACTTTAGCAAGCTGGTCTATGTAGGCTAATGAATCAATCAAATCATCATGTACCTGTGGATTAGGAAACTGAAACAACTCGTCAAGGAACTCAAGGTTCCAATCCCCTTCATTAAGTTTAATAGCACCATGTTCAAACCTTCCTTGTAATGCTGCTACTATCCTGTCAACTTTATTTTTGTTACCATGAGATAACTCTTGTATATTAAAAAAGTTTCCTCGTTTTCTCATCATGTCTGATAGTGGTGACATGATTGCTTGTTTAGATATACCTTTCTCTATACCCACTGCTACTGGTTCGTATTCCTCTACTGCATCAAATATAACTTCAGCAGTTTCTTCAAATGTCCACCTACCATATATAACTTCAGAAACCCACCAACCATCTTCATTAACCTTAACAACAGAGATAGCTGTGTTATCTAATCTTGTTTTCTTTTTCTTACCAGCTTCTTCAAATCCTGCCATATCAATGGCAATGTAGTAGTCGCCAATATCGGGTTCTTCATCAGACATTTGTACCCATTCTTCTTTAAATATATCAGAGCCTTGAGCTTCAAAACTCGCCATATACTCTTGCCTAAACGCAAAAGACGACATTGATTCTTTTGCCATATTGATTTCATCTTTATCCAGTATAGGGTTATCGTAAGATGTAAAGTGCCAAGCCTCATAAGTATCGTGTTCCTCTAAGTTTGCTAGTTGGTATAAATCATAAAAATGGTTTCTGCCCATTGGTGTACCAATAAACAATGCAGTACCCTTTTGGTCTGTTAGTGCAGGTCTAAGTATTTGTTCCCAGACCTCTGGTTTCATGTCAGCGTACTCGTCCATTACTAGGAACTTGAGAGATACACCACGCATTGTTTCTGGTCTGTCTGCACCCTTTAACGAAATAATAGTTCCGTTAATCAATGTAATTTGTAAATTGTTTATGTGACTAGATTTAATTACTGGGTGTCCTGCCTCTAGTAACACCTGCCACATAATGTCTCTTGCTTGCCCTTGTGTAGGTGCAACATAAAAGACCTGTCCTTGTTTAGCCTGTAAGGCATTAACAATGAGTAAGTAAGCAGCTAACCTAGACTTGCCTGTTCGTCTACCAGCAGCTACTACTTTAAATCTTGCTTCACTATCCCAGACTTGTTGTTGCCAAGGTAGTAACGATATGGCTAAATCAGTCATTAATAGTTCAACGGATTTTCTAATGCTTTAGTTATTTTCTTATCTATTCGTTCTTCTAGCTTATACATATCAGTAGATAGCTTTTCTATAATCTTTACTTGTTGTTCCATAGTCTGACGAATAGTAAGGTTCTCTGCTTGAAACACTGCTACTTGTTGCTTAATACCACTAAGGTCTGGTGCAACATAGCTCATAATCTGTGCTTTCATATCTGTGTAATCTTTGTAAAACTCAAAGCCACCCCACAAACCACCTACAATACTTGTGACTAAAGGTACGATAAGTAGTAGTTTGCTACCACCTACTTTAATTCCTTGATATTCTATCTCTGCCATTGTGTATTCCTTTGTGGATATTGTAAGTCTTCCAAGCTAATAAAGTTTTTATCGTTTACAAACCATCTAGCAAAAGCATTATCTACATTATCTTTACTAGGGTAGAAACTAGCTAAGTCTTTCATCTCTTGTTCAGCATAGTTAAAGTCAGGTACAAACGAAATAAGTGATATTAACTGTTGCTGTACTACAATCTGTTGTTCTAGGGTAACTGCACCCTCTACTTTCTTAGCTAAAGCCACTGCTCTTTTTGATACTAGGGCTTTGAGTTTATCATTCTTTGTAATGACTTGTTTTTTTTCAACCTTCTTCGGAGCTTGTTTGTTAGCAACTGTCTTCTCAATCGGTTGCTCCTGCTTTCTATCATCTTGTTCATCAACAGGCTCCTTCCTTTCCTCAACAACTTCTACTTCCTCTTTTGGCTCTTCTCTTTTCTCTCTTTGTTCTTCTCTATTCTCAGGTTCTCTTTCTCTCTGGACAATCTCCGAGAAAGATTCGTTTCCCATACTTGGTTCTTCCATTTCCCTCTGTTCCAATTCACGAGGCTCTGTTCGTGTAGCAACATCATTTACAACTTCCTCTCTTCTTGGTTGAATAACTGGGGCAGAGGCTCTGGGCGTACCCTCTATTTGATAACCAGTTGTACCAGCAAAGTCAGTAATTAAGTCTGGTAGCTCTAGTATTTCTACAATAGGGTTTTCACCTTTAATACTAAGTTCTTTTGGCTCAAACCTTTCTTCTTCTTTCTTTATTTCTATATAACCATTACAAGTCTTGTCGTACTGTGGGTCATACATACACTGTTGTTCAAAATAAGCCTGTTCGTATCCATCACAGTCTTTGTCATAAGTTGCGTCTTTATTACA
>TARA_Y100000385_G_scaffold138937_1_pt1 | contig 31724 bp, 32 predicted proteins | sample TARA_Y100000385 | Tara Oceans TARA_Y100000385 (sample SAMEA2620980) | marine metagenome | biome: marine biome (ENVO:00000447); feature: surface water layer (ENVO:00002042); material: "saline water (ENVO:00002010), including plankton (ENVO:xxxxxxxx)" | depth 5 m
CTTTGCGCTAATTTATCGTTCTTATTTTGCCTTTAGCAAAAACCCACGCATCAATTCCAAAGGCATTGAAACCTCAGCTGTCTTGGGCTTTGTAAATAGTTTGGTGGAAGTCATAAAAAAAGAAAACCCTACGCATATTGCTGTTGTTTTTGACACTCCAAAAGCCACTGTTAGGCACATAGAATATGCCGAATACAAAGCCAATAGAGAGGCCATGCCAGAGGGAATTGCGGTAGCTCTGCCCTATATTGACCAATTGTTAGATGCCTTTAATATTTCCAAGCTGTTTGCCGATGGCTATGAAGCAGACGACGTCATAGGAACGCTCGCCAAGAAAGCCGAAAAGCAAGGTTTTGTAACGTATATGATGACACCTGACAAAGATTTTGCACAGCTCGTTTCAGAAAATATTTTGTTGTACCGCCCAGGCAACAAATGGAAGCCAACCGAAACGTGGGGCATTCAAGAGGTGCTCAATAAATTTGAGATTAAAGAAGTTACTCAAGTCATCGATTTCTTAGGGATGATGGGCGATGCCGTAGATAATATACCAGGCTTGCCTGGAGTGGGTGAAAAAACAGCTAAAAAACTATTGGCTCAATACGGCAATATGGAAACCTTATTGGAAAACGCTCATGAAGTCAAGGGTAAGTTGGGTGAAAAAATACAAGCCCACAAAGAGCAAGGTATATTGTCTAAAAAGTTAGCAACTATACTGCTAGACGCGCCTGTAGATATTGATGAAAAAGCTTTAGAAGTTAAAAAATTCGATGCTGAAAAGGTACAAGCCTTATTCGAAGAATTGGAATTTAGAAACTTGGCTAAACGCCTATTAGGTCAATCGGCGGTGCAAGAGAATGAAGAAAAGAAAGAAGTATCTGACAATACTAAAAAGAGTGGCTCTTCAAACGGTCAAATAGATTTGTTTTCTATGGCAGTTGACGATACTCCTCCGGCAACTTCATACCAAACGATTGAAGATGTTAATACCAACTACATTTTAATAGATACCGCTGAAAAAAGAAAAAATCTACTAGCCCAACTCTTAGCACAAAAGTCTGTTTGCTTCGATACAGAAACAACAGGCTTAAACCCTCTTACGGCCGATATCATTGGTATGTCGTTCTGTTTTGAAAAAAACGTAGCCTATTATGTTCATATTCCTGAGGGAGATGAACAAAATATAGTTGATGAATTCAAAGCCTTTTTTGAACACACTAGCATAGAGAAAATCGCCCAAAACTTAAAATACGACTATAAGGTTCTTGCTAAATATGGGACGAATGTAGAAGCTCCTATTTTTGACACTATGTTGGCACATTACTTACTTGAGCCCGACCAACGTCACAATATGGATGTCTTGGCTCAAAATTACCTCAACTATTCACCCATAAGTATAGAAACATTGATAGGTAAAAAAGGGAAGAATCAGCTCAGTATGCGCCAAGCACCCTTAGAGCAATTGTGCCCTTACGCTTGTGAAGATGCCGACATTACCTTTCAGTTAAAAGAAATTTTTCAGAAAAGTCTTGAAGGTACTAAAGCCTATGATGTGTTTAAGACCATTGAGATGCCCTTAATTTCCGTACTTTCTAAAATGGAAATGGAAGGCGTGAAAATAGATATTGATGCCTTAGCTGACTTCTCTAAAGAGTTAGAAGAGAAAATTATACAACTCAATGATAATGTTCAAAAAATAGCAGGGACACCCTTTAATTTAGCCTCGCCTAAACAATTAGGACAGATCCTTTTTGAACATATGAAATTGGTAGAAAAACCCAAAAAAACCAAAACAGGGCAATACTCAACTTCTGAAGAAACACTGTTAAAACTAAAAGGCAAACACGAAATTATTGACGATATTTTAGAGTTCCGTCAGTTACAAAAGTTAAAATCAACCTATGTCGATGCTTTGCCCGAGTTGGCCGATACAGATACACACCGAATACACACCACCTACCAACAAGCTGTAGCAGCTACTGGACGATTGAGCTCGGTAAATCCCAATTTACAAAACATTCCTATAAGGAGTGAAAAAGGTAGAGAGGTTAGAAAAGCCTTTGTCCCTAGAAATGACAAATTCGCCTTGTTAGCCGCCGACTACTCACAAATAGAATTGCGCCTTATGGCACACCTTTCACAAGATGACGGAATGCTATCAGCTTTTCAAAGTGGAGAAGACATACATACCGCTACGGCTGCTAAAGTGTATCAGATTGGCTTAAATGAAGTCAGCAGAGAACAACGTTCACACGCTAAAATGGTCAATTTTGGTATCATATATGGTATATCTGCCTTTGGCTTATCCCAGCGTTTAGGAATAAAAAGAGGAGAAGCTAAAGAAATTATCGACAATTACTTTATGCAATACCCTAAAGTTAAGGACTATATGGATTTAAGTATAGACCAAGCTAGAGAAAAGGGCTTTGTAGAAACCATAATGGGCAGAAAGAGAATGCTTAACGATATTAACTCTAGGAATGCCGTAGTTAGAGGTTATGCCGAGCGTAATGCCATTAACGCCCCAATACAAGGTTCAGCAGCTGATATTATAAAATTAGCCATGATAAAGGTAGCTGATGCATTAAAAGAAAAAGATTATAAATCTAAAATGTTGTTGCAAGTACACGATGAATTGGTATTTGACGTACACCAAAGTGAAATAGATATTTTCAAAAGCTTAATTAAAGACAAGATGGAAAACGCCATATCGCTAAGCGTACCTCTGGATGTAGAGCTAGGGATAGGTACAAATTGGCTAGAAGCCCACTAAAAATTTAGTTCTTGTTCTTATAAATAGAATACAATACTAAAAGAGCTGCAACCCCAATAAAGCTGCTTTGACCCATTGAACCGATAGCTTTGGAAATGTTACCTACAACATTCCAGCCAAACAAAGGTTCTCCGATAATGAGTTGTACCGTTACGCCTAAGCATAAAATAACTATTGCAAAAGAGGTTAAATCGTTGGCAAGAGTTTTTATTCTTTCTAATAAATCTTTCATAGTATTTATATTAAAGATTAAATTTAAAAAAAGCCCGTCAATATGACGAGCTTTTTTAAATTATTTATAAGTCATCTTATTTCTTTAATAAAGAAAATAAAATCAAGATAGCTAAAAATCCAGCAAAACCAGATCCAGCTAAAGAACCTAAAACGTTAGTTACATTTTCAATTACTGTTACTCCGAACATTGCTCCAGAGCCAAAAAGAATCTCAACAGCAACTCCTAAACCTAATAAGGTAATTACTAATGCAGTTAAACCTGTGAAAAAATCACCGAAGTATTTAAATACTTTATCCATTTTCTAAAAAATTTGATTAATAATGAGGACAAACATATAAGCCTGATTGATACTTGTCAAATTATTTGTGCAATTAGAGTCAAAATTAAATAAATACTAAAAAAAACCTTTTTTTTAACACTCATTTTTTACAAATAACTGGTTGTCAGTTAGTTGCAAGAGGGTTTGTTTGGCAATTTGTTTTAATAAATTTTTCATTACTAACACCAAGATGTTTATAAACTGATTGGGATTTAATCAGCTGAATTACAGTGTTTTACATGTATTTTTGAGTGATTATTGAGCTAAATTGGCTAAAATCTACAAATCACGAATAGAGTACAGTACTTCTTTACGTTTATTACAGTTATTTAAGAAATGAACGTATTTTTCAGCAACTAACTCTGCCGATGCTAATTCGCCTTCTTCTTTGTAGGAAATAAAACGATCGACATCTGGGAAGTCCGATTTTTTAGCTTCTCTAATTTCATCTTGCATAGCAGTATCCACAATACCTGGTGCAATAGAGAACACCTTGAAGGCCGGATATTCGAGTTGAAGTGCTTGAGAGAACATATCCATAGCAGATTTAGATGCACAATAAGTACTCCATGAATGAATGGCTTGTTTTCCTGCTCCAGAACTGATATTTAATATGATACACTTGGATTTGCTACTCTCAAAACAGGAGATAAATTGCTGACACAAAATACTTGGCGCTGCAATATTTAGAAAATAATTCTCTTTTATTTCTTCTTCTTCATGAAGCCCCAATGGCTTTATAGGTCCTATAGAGCCTGCATTATTAATCAGCACGGCTTTATCCGCATTAAACGACGAGGCTTTGAAAATTTTATCTGTCCAAGGTTGAGAAAGATCAATATAATGATGCTTATACCTATCGTGCTGAATGGTTCGTGAACGAGCAATACCGATAACCATATTGTTGGTATTCTCTAAAAGTAATTCGGCTATAGCCTCTCCAATTCCACTACTTGCACCTGTTATATAAAATACGTCCATTATAATTGATTTAATGCTTGTTCAAGGTCTGATTTTAGATCTTCTATGTCTTCAACGCCAACACTTAATCGAATAAGTGAGTCCACCACACCTGTTTTTTCTCTTTCTTCCTTGGGTATAGCGGCATGCGTCATACTAGCAGGATGACCACATAAAGACTCTACCCCACCCAAAGACTCTGCTAAGGTAAAATAATGAGTAGATGATACCACCTTAAACGCATCATCTAATCGATTGCCTTTTAATGAAAAGGACAACATACCGCCAAAATCTTTCATCTGTTTTTTAGCTATATCATGGTTGGGATGGCTTTCAAAACCTGGCCAATAGACTTTATCTACTTTAGGATGATCTTTTAAGAAATGAGCAATGGCTTTTCCGTTTTCACAATGACGTTGTATTCTTAAATGCAAGGTTTTTATTCCTCTCAACACCAAAAAGCTATCCATAGGCCCTGGCACCGCACCACAACTGTTTTGTATGAAGTATAAGCGTTCTGCTAAAGCGTCATCGTTAAGCATAAGAGCCCCCATCACTACGTCTGAATGACCGCCTAAGTATTTGGTTACCGAATGCATGACCATATCAGCTCCTAAGTCAATAGGGTTTTGAAGGTATGGTGAGGCAAAAGTATTATCCACACCAAGCATTACATCATGAGCTTTAGCTACCTTAGCTACCGCCTCTATATCAATGATGTTTAACATTGGGTTAGTTGGTGTTTCCACCCAAATCAGTTTAGTATTATCGTTGATATAATCGGCTATCTTATCAGCATTTTCCATGCCAATAAAATGAAATTTAACCCCATAATTCTCAAAAATTTTGGTGAAAATACGGTATGTTCCACCGTACAAATCATTGGTAGAGACCACTTCGTCTCCGGGCTTCAATAATTTTATAATAGCATCAATAGCCGCTAAGCCACTACCGAAACACAAACCGTACTTAGCATTTTCTAAAGCAGCTAAATTGGCTTCCAAAGCAGCTCGTGTCGGATTGCCTGTTCGTGAATATTCAAAACCTTTATGGTCGCCCGGACTGGCTTGAACATAAGTAGATGTCTGATAGATAGGAGTCATGATTGCTCCTGTTGTTGGGTCTGGTTCTAGACCTGCGTGTATTACCTTAGTATTAAACTTCATAAAGTTGTATAATAAAACATCGGCTAAGTTACACAATTGATAAAAAAAAGAGGGACTAAAGTCCCCCTTTTTAAAGTTATTTGTTTTTAAAGCGTTTTTTGGTGCTAAACGTGCCGTTACTGTAATACCTATGTTCGAAGTAAATCCCTTTTGGCAAATTACTTTTGGTATGCGGTCGTCCTAACATATCGAAATAATCCACTCTTAGTAGTCTTTTGGATGCTTCAAAATCTAATATAGCTGTCGTAGTATCATTTACTGTTGCTGTATCCGAAACATGAAAATACAACCAAGGCGTTTCATATCCTTCAAAATCTCCTACTTCATACGAAACAAGTGTAAGTCCGTTGGCGTCTTTCAATGTGCCACTGTAAGCATGAGAGTTAATGAATTGAATGGAGTAACAACTATCTACAGCTAAAGTAAACTCTGTTTGGTTTTCTTCTAACTCTATATATTCGCCTTCAGGGTTTTTAATATTAAAATATAAACCTTCTGTCAGATTTACAATTAAAGAAGTATCCGATGATGTTGGCGTATTAACTTCTGAAGGAATAGTAACAAATACAGTATCGTCATTTGCATAGTTGTCCAAAGGGTAATGGCATACCAATGTTAATACATCATTATTTGCAACAGGTATAGGGTTTAAAGTTGGCGTATCCTCAAAGTCCAAAGCATTATCCGACCAAGGGTCTACATCTTGAGTAGCGAAATAAGTTCCATTTTTAAAAATTTCTATTTGATAGGTAGTATCAATCCAACTTGACTCATCAGAAGATGATACTGAAGCATTATTTACTATATGCAGTTTAGGTGTATAATTTAAGGGTTAAGAATTACAAAGTGAATTAGATAATGCGGGGCTAGTGCTCAAAAAATTAATACTTGTTGAGATATCGTTACCCTGACATTGTTCAAGATAAACATCAGCTTCTATCTGGGACGAGGGAAAGCCATAGCCCGTGCTTGTTTCATAACTTTTGTCAGGGCAAGCAAAAATTATATATGGATAAGCATTCGAAGGATACTCAGGCAAATTGTCCTCAAGATTGACAACAGGACATTCAACGCCCCATTCTTCGGTATATTCTTGAACATCTTCATCGGTTACAGGGTCCACATCAAAATGAAACATACGTAGCGTATTATCTCCATCAGGACCATGCTCTGCCCAGAGATCGTGTCCAACATTAGCAGACCAATCAGCGCAGGGCCCACAAAACTCATATGAGAAATCTAAAATAACAGTATACCCTGAGTCTAGATAAGTGTAAAGGGAGTGTGACGTTCCACCTAAATCCGTAAAACTAACATTAGGGGCAATGCCTGTCTCTTGGGCATCAACAGTTCCAAAAATGGATGTCACCAAAAAAATAGTTGACATAAAAGTAGTGATTAGGTTATTTTTCATAATTTCTGGGTTTTAATGTTTTATAAATATTTTGTTACTTTCTGATGCTTTGTTTTTAAAATGCTTCAACTGAATATAAACACCTGTTTGGAGTGGCATACGGTTGGATACTTTTTTACCTAACATATTGTAATATTCTACCGAATTGAGGGCTGCCTTTATAGGCTTATTATCTTCTATCTCTACAGATGAATTGACATTAAAAAAGAGCCATGAAGTTTCATTGTTTGGAAAAAAATCTGGGGCGTTGACAGTAATTATGGCTTGGTCGTTTTCATCTTTTAATCCGACATTAGTGAAGTTCGTATTGAAGAATTTAATCGAATAACAGTCGCCATCGTTTAAAGTAATGGGTGCCATATCATCAACGAAAGTATAAAGCAATGCTGAATCGGGGTGTTGCCCTTCTTCATACGGTCGTTTTACAGAAAAGGCCCCTCCATTATTCCCTAAATTGAGCTTATTAATGGAAGTATGAGTGGTTGGCGAATCTTCTAAATCGAATGGTATAACGTATTGAAAACTGTTGTTTTCGGAATAAGTATCGTTAGGATAGTCTAGAACATAAAGTAGGGTATCACCTGAGTTTAGGGTTATTAGGGGTAATGTTGGTTTGTCCGCATGAATGCCGTATTCTCCTGTCGGAGCACTCATCGAAAAAGTATCTTGTATAGCACCATTTAGATAAAAATAAATGCTATATGCTTGATTCAATTCATTGGTAGCAGTATTTTGGGTTGAGAGCATCAAATACATTTCAGGAATAAATGTGTGTTCATTACCTTTGGTGCAAAAAGAAGGAGAGTCTTTTAACCCTTTGAAATAAACATCATTTGACAAGTCCTCGCCATCACACATCAATAAAAAAGCCGCCATTTGTTCATAGCTAACATCTTCGCCAAAACCACCACTTTGATAAAAGCTTTTATCTAAACAAATAGCATAAAAGTGGGGCGTTCCGTCAATAGGATATCCTGGCAAGGGGGCGTCAAGGTTTACAACTGGATATTCGACACCCATTTCTTCTGTGTAGGCTGCCACAGACTCATCGCTAGAAGATGGAATATTGGTCTCATCAATAAAAAACATGCGCACCGTATTATCTCCATCGGGACCATGAAGATCCCACATTTCGGAGCCAACAGCATTTTGCCACTCTGAAATCCAACAAGCTTCTTCGTAACCACCATAAACTAAAATTACTTTATAGCCATCGTCTAGAATATTGTACAAATTGTAATTGTTCCCTTCTATATCGGAAAATGTAACGTCTGGCGCAATTTGAGCTTGTATCGAAAATGGAAAAACATAAGACAACACAAGCAATAGAAATAATTTTGAAGTAAGGCGAATAGTTTTCATAGTAAAGTTTTAAAGTGGGTTATACGGCTCAAATTTAATCCCTAAATTGCACAAAAAAAAAGCCATTAATAGTCATCTTACCCGTTCAAAGGCAATGTTTACTTAAATTTTAAATCCTTATTTTGATATATATTGTTTGTATTTTCGTCCATAAATCAAACCTCAATGAAAAAAGCATATCATTTAGCACAATGCAGTACTTGCCAACGCATCTTAAAAGAAGTGAATTGGACAGATCAAGAGCAAGACATCCGAACTGAAAAAATCAGTCCTGAACAATTGGATGAAATGGCAGAAAAAATAGGCTCTTACGAAGCCCTTTTTAGCAGACGTGCCATGAAGTATAAAAGCATGGGATTGAAAGACAAAAATTTGACCGAAACGGATTACAGAAATTTAATCTTAGAAGAAGATACCTTCCTCAAACGTCCTGTTTTTTTAGTCGGCGAAAACATTTTTGTTGGTAACAGCAAAAAAACAGTAGAGGCACTTATTTCTGCACTAGATGAATAAACGACTACTTGCCCACTTAGCTCTTTTTGGTGCTAACCTCATATATGGCATCAACTACACCGTAGCTAAAGACGTCATGCCTGATTATATAGAACCCCTAGGTTTTATTCTGGTTAGAGTAACAGGTGCTGTAATCATGTTTTGGCTCTGTTATGTACTGTTTTATTATGAGAAAGTGAAAGCCAACGACTTACTTAAACTGGCTATTTGCGGCTTGTTTGGTGTCGCCATCAATCAGATGTTATTTTTTGAAGGTCTGAACCTAACCACTCCCATTAACGCAGCTGTTATAATGGTTAGCAACCCCATATTGGTATTGTTGTTTGGTGTGTTTTTTGCCACTGAAGGCTTTAGCACAAAAAAAGGAATTGGCGTAGCTCTCGGTGCTATTGGTGCGCTTACACTGATTACTAATGGCGGTCAACTGTCCCTTAACAACGAACATTTTTGGGGCAACATCATGGTCTTTTTAAACGCCTCTTCTTATGCTGTATATCTTGTATTAGTAAAACCGTTAATGAAAAAATATAAGCCCATAACCGTTATCAGCTGGGTGTTTTTATTCGGTATAATTTTTGTCATTCCTTTTGGTTGGTCTGATTTCCAAGCGATACAGTGGTCCGCTATGCCTAGCACAATTTTGTGGAGTGTAGTCTTTGTCGTTGTTGGCACAACTTTTTTAGCTTACCTGTTCAACATATATGGACTAAAAACATTAAACCCTTCAACGGTAAGCACCTACATCTATTTACAGCCTGTTTTGGCAAGTATAGTAGCCATAATAGCAAGTAGTGACGAGCTTAATCTAATCAAAGTAATATCCGCCATTTTAATCTTTTTAGGTGTTTATTTAGTCAGTCAAAAAACAAAACCTGCTCAAGACTAGCAATTTATTACCTTTGTCAAATAAATAATACACTATGATTCTATCGATGACAGGCTACGGAAAAGCCGAAAGCAACACTCATAAGAAAAAGTTTACCGTTGAAATAAAATCTCTCAACAGTAAACAAATCGATATGAATGTTCGTATGCCATCTTCCTACAGGGAAAAAGAATTAGTTATTCGCAAACTGTTGAGCTCTTCATTGGGAAGAGGGAAAATAGATTGCTCGCTTTTCGTTGAGCATACGGGTATAGAAAAGACCGCCAACATCAATGCTGAAGTCGTTAAAAAGTACTACCAAGACTTACAAAAAATAGCCCAAGAACTTGACAATACGGACGAACTAATGAGTACCGTCATGCGTATGCCTGAAGTGATGAAAGTAGAAAAAGAAGAGCTAGACACTCAAGAATGGCAAAGCATAGAAAAGCTCATTAATGAGGCGGCACAAGCCCTCACACAATTCCGAAAGGATGAAGGCAAATCCTTAGCCGATGACTTCATACTACGGATAGAAAACATCCGAACCCTGATGCAAAGCATAGAAAAAGAAGAGCATCAAAGGGTAGCGAATATCAGAGAACGAATAGTAGAAAAACTAGGCGACTTAAAATCAACTATCGATGAAAATAGGCTAGAACAAGAGTTGATTTATTTCCTAGAAAAACTTGACGTGACAGAAGAATTAGTTAGACTTTCTAACCACCTCAATTACTTTTTAGAAACTATGGACTCCTCCATTTCTGAAGGTAAAAAGCTAGGTTTTATCTGCCAAGAAATAGGTCGAGAAGTGAACACCATAGGTTCAAAATCTAATAATGCCGAAATGCAACAACAAGTCGTTCAGATGAAAGACGAGTTGGAAAAAATAAAAGAACAAATACTCAATGTCCTCTAATAAAGTCCTTATTTTTTCTGCCCCCTCTGGTGCAGGTAAAACAACCATAGTTAAGCATTTGTTAGGACAAATGCCTACAGAGCTATCTTTTTCTATTTCGGCTTGTAGCAGAAAACCCCGCAACAATGAAATTGAGGGCAAAGATTATTACTTTTTGTCTGTCGATGAGTTTAAGAAAAACATCGCTGAAAATAAATTTTTAGAATGGGAAGAAGTTTATCCTCATTTATTTTATGGTACATTATTAGAAGAAGTGCAACGCATTTGGTCGCAAGGAAAATCGGTCGTGTTTGATGTGGATGTACAAGGTGGCATATCCTTAAAACAGCATTTTGGCGATAAGGCTTTAGCGTTATTTGTCGCTCCACCATCTTTAGAAGTTTTGGAAAAAAGATTGCGTAACAGGGGGACAGAAAGTGAAGAGGATCTTCAAAAACGTATAGGCAAAGCAGAAGAAGAAATGACCCATAAAACAGCTTTCGACCAAGTGTTGGTTAATGAAAATTTAGAGAAGACTTGTCAAGAAGCACTCACTTTAGCCCAAGATTTTTTAGTATTGTAAGATGAAAACAGGTTTATTTTTCGGCTCATTCAACCCTATACACATAGGGCATATGGCTATTGCCCAATATATGCTGGAGCATACCGAAATTGACAAAATATGGTTTGTGGTATCGCCCCAAAACCCTTTCAAAACCAAAGATACCTTACTCGACCAACAACACCGTTTGGTATTAGTGCGTATAGCTACCGAAAATGATCCTAATCTACAAGCCTCTAATTTTGAGTTTTCTTTACCCATACCCTCTTATACGGTAGATACTTTAACTCACTTGAGAGAAGCCTATCCAAATGAAGATTTTGCACTTATCATGGGGCAAGACAATCTAAGTAGTTTACATAAGTGGAAAAACCACCAATCCATTTTGGAGCATCATGAGGTTTTTGTTTACCCTAGACCTAAAGCTAAAAGTAGTGCCTTAGAAAGTCATCCTAAGGTACACCTTACACATGCGCCTATGATGGATATTTCTGCTCAGTTTATCAGAAAATGCATACAAGAGGGCAAGGCAGTCAATTATTTTCTGCCACCTAGGATTAGCCAATATATTGATGAAATGAATTTCTACAAAAAGTAGATTAGGCCAGTTCAAGAACTGAAATTATACTTTGGAAGATATAGCCGCCATCGTTGTTACCTAACTCCAAATCAGAAGCTCGTTCGGGGTGGGGCATCATGCCAAATACATTACGGCCAGCGTTGCAAATACCTGCAATATTCTCTACTGCACCATTAGGGTTGCTATCGTCTGTAATGTTCCCGTTGGAATCACAATATCTGAATAACACTTGATCGTTATCGTTGAGTTGTTTCAAGGTGTCCGCATCGGCAAAATAACGTCCTTCGCCGTGAGCAATAGGAATGCAAAGTGGCTCTTCTCTAATGATGCTGTCGGTAATACATGTGGTGTTATTCACAGTGGATAAATAAACATTTTTGCAAATGAATTTGTGGCTGTTGTTGTGTAATAATGCGCCTGGCAATAAGCCCGATTCGCAAAGGATTTGGAAGCCGTTACATACACCCATCACATAGCCGCCGTTGTTAGCAAATTCTATGACTTTTTCCATTATGGGAGAGAAACGAGCAATAGCTCCCGATCGCAAATAATCGCCATAAGAAAACCCGCCGGGCAAGATGATAAAATCGCAGTTTTGAAGGTCCGTGTCTTTGTGCCAAAGGCTGACTACTTCTTGTTTATAAAGCGTTTCTAAAACATAGATCATGTCTTTATCACAATTGGAACCGGGGAATACGACTACGCCAAATTTCATTTATAATGGTATTAAATATGAGAATACAAATTTAAAAAAATTTATGCCTTAAAAAGAGGTGCTAGTTGTAAATATACAGTACTTATTAAGATAAGGATAAACACACTTTCGTACCACCACCTTTTATGTATAAAAATGAAATAATTACTTATCAGAACGCTAAAAGGCAAAGCAAAAAATAAGAGGTGATTCCAGCTGTCTTGAACAAAGAAAATACCAATAAATGCACAGATAGAATACCCAAATAAAAGAAAAAAAGCTTTTCTAGAACGTAAGCTTTTCATCGACAACCACTGAATAAGTTCTCTTATAGCGAAGAAGAATAAAAGTAATAATAGCAATGACCATAAGGCTAAAGCTAAGGAATATTCAAAGCTAGGGAATGTCCATTTTAAAAAAGAAAAATAGTAGTTGCTTAGCGCGGGTAGGCCATCGAAATAAAAGCCATAAGCCCAAGCGAATAAGAAAGGGGAGAATAAACCAATAACAGGAATGAGTAAGTTACGCCAACTGATGGTGGTGTAGATAGCGGTGGAAAGGTATGGCAGAACAAAAAAGAGAATACAAATAGGATTAATCAGTGTGGCCAAGCCAATGAGAAAACCACTATCAAATAATAAGCCATAGGGTCTATCTTGTTGAAAACAAAGCATCAATTTATTGAGGACAAAAAGCATGATAAAAAGGCATATCCAAGAAGATGAAAAAGAGAAAACAGAGCTTAATATCACAAAAAAGAAAGCAGGTAATATGGTCACATTTTTGAAAACACCTCTTTCACTAAGGGCGTTATTCCAACCCATAGCCATAAGTAAACTTATTGCAAGAAGTAAGACTGAAGACCAAATAGGGTGTTGCAGAAAAAAAGAGGCTAATGAAGAAAAAAGTGGATGGTCTGAACCCAATGAAGGCTCACGGACAATAATCAAATCCAACACAAAAAAGACCACCGCCGTAACGAAAAACGCAATATATGCGGAAGGACGATTTGTTTTTAGTGTTTTTATTAGCATTTTTTTAAGAATGTTCTAATTTTGCAAAAATAATACTTCTCAAACTATGTGGTCAACTTTTTGGAACGGTCTCGGCGAAATATTTTCAAGCATTTGGACAATCATGCCAGCTCTTGGTAATATTCCTAATATTTTATCAATCCTTGTAATCTCGGTTCTATTCCTTTATTGGACAGGCAAATTGGTTTCTTTTAAGAAAAACGGAGAGGCCTAAACCTTCTCTTCTTTTAAGTCAAAACCAATATCCTTACGGTAATACTTGCCATCGAATTGCACTTTTTCAGCATTATCAAACGACTTGATTAATGCATCTTCCATTGTTCTTCCGAAAGAAGTAATAGCCATTACTCGACCACCATTAGTCATTACTTTATTATTCTCTTGGCGTGTGCCAGCATGAAAGACTAAACTATTTTCTACCTCTTCTAATCCTTGAATAGATTTACCTTTTTCATAATGTTCAGGATAGCCACCAGACACTAGCATAACAGTTGTTGCCACGTCTTCATCCACATAAAAATCTTGTTCTCCAAAAGTCCCTTTAGAAATCCCTTTAAAGAGATTAAGCAAATCCGATTTGATACGAGGTATTACTACTTCCGTTTCAGGATCACCCATACGCACATTATATTCTATCACTTTAGGGTCGCCATTAACGTTCATTAGACCGATGAAGATAAATCCCTTGTATTCTATGCCTTCATCTTGTAGTCCTTTGATGGTGGGCTTAATGATTCTATCTTCTACACGTTCTATAAAAAACTTATCGGCAAAAGGTACTGGAGAAATAGCTCCCATACCTCCCGTATTCAGTCCTGTATCGCCCTCGCCAATGCGTTTGTAGTCTTTGGCAGATGGCAATATCTTATAGTTTTTGCCGTCTGTTAGCACAAATACAGATAGCTCGATACCGTCTAAAAACTCTTCGATAACCACTTTAGAACTCGCGTCGCCAAACTTAGCGTCTGCCAACATGGCTTTGAGTTCTTTTTTTGCTTCATCCAAGTTGTCGATAATCAACACCCCTTTACCTGCCGCCAAGCCATCGGCTTTCAATACATAAGGCGGTTCAAGAGTTTCTAAAAAAGCATAACCATCATTCAAATTATCTTTGGTAAAACTATCGTAGGCGGCAGTAGGTATATCGTGGCGTTGCATAAACTGCTTAGAGTATTCTTTGCTGCCTTCCAGTTGTGCTCCTTCCTTAGACGGCCCAATAACACAAACTTCACTAAGCGCAATATCGTTTTTGAAAAAATCGTAAATACCTTTAACTAGGGGGTCTTCAGGTCCAACGACTAGCATATCAATTTCGTTTTCTATGACAAAGGTTTTAATAGATGCAAAATCCGTTACTCCGATGTTTACATTTTCACCGACTTCAGATGTTCCGGCGTTACCCGGGGCAATAAATAATTTTTCGCACAAACTGCTTTGCGCAATTTTCCAGCTAAGGGCATGTTCTCTGCCTCCAGAACCTAATACTAATACATTCATTTTATAATGGAATATTTCCGTGTTTCTTTTTAGGTAGGTTATCTACCTTATTTTCTAACATCTTGAAAGCCTTTATAAGCTTTTCTCGTGTTTTGGCAGGCTCTATAACCTCATCGACATAACCTCGAGCAGCAGCGTTGTATGGATGAGCAAAAAGCTCGGCATATTCAGCCTCTTTCTCTTGCCATTTGGCTTGAGGGTCTTTAGCCTCTTTGATATCTTTTCTAAAAATAATCTCGGCTGCTCCCTTTGCTCCCATTACTGCTATTTCTGCCGTAGGCCAAGCGTAATTGAGGTCGGCGCCAATATGCTTAGAGTTCATCACATCGTAGGCACCACCGTAGGCTTTTCTGGTAATGACCGTTATACGTGGCACTGTAGCTTCGCTAAAAGCATACAACAGCTTTGCGCCGTTATTGATAATACCGTTCCATTCTTGATCCGTGCCAGGCAAGAAGCCGGGCACATCTTCCAACACCAACAAAGGAATATTAAAGGCATCGCAAAAGCGCACAAATCGAGCGGCTTTGTTAGAGGCGTGATTGTCCAATACCCCAGCTAAAAAGGCCGGTTGATTCGCCACAATACCTATGGAACGACCAGCCAATCGAGCGAAGCCACAGACGATGTTTTCGGCATAGTCTTGGTGTACCTCGTGAAAGGAATCGGCATCGATAATACCGTTTATAGCCGCATGGATATCGTAGGGCTGACTAGGACTTTCTGGAATGATATCATTCAGTTGGACGCGTCTTTCATGGCTCATTTTGTAATCTACCCTTGGCGCATCTTCCTCACAATTTTGGGGAATATAGCTCAACAACTTTTTGAGGTTGTTTATCAGTTCCACCTCATTGGCATAAGTAAAATGTGCTACTCCAGATTTAGAAGCGTGGGTAGCTGCACCGCCCAGTTCTTCGGCAGTCACTTCTTCGTGGGTAACTGTTTTAACGACATTAGGTCCAGTAACAAACATATACGAGGTGTTTTCTACCATCATAATAAAGTCGGTAAGGGCAGGCGAATAGACTGCTCCACCAGCACAAGGCCCCATAATAGCCGAAAGCTGTGGCACGACTCCACTTGCTCGTGTATTGCGATAAAAGATGTCGGCATAACCACCCAAAGAAACTACACCCTCTTGAATACGTGCACCGCCACTATCGTTCAAGCCAATAATAGGTGCGCCATTTTTCATGGCCATATCCATAATTTTACAAATCTTCTCGGCATGGGCTTCTGCCAAAGAACCGCCCATAACGGTAAAGTCTTGAGCATAAACGTACACCAAGCGACCCTCAATAGTGCCGAAGCCCGTAACGACTCCATCGCCTAAAAACTGCTGTTTGTCTAAGCCGAAATTGGTAGAACGGTGCATCACCAGCATACCCACCTCTTCAAAAGAACCTTCGTCCATTAAAAAGTGAATACGCTCTCTGGCGGTCAGCTTACCTTTAGCGTGTTGGGCGTCTATACGTTGTTGTCCGCCACCCACTAAGGCTTGAGCCTTTTTTTCTTCTAATATCTTGAGTTTGTCTTTCATCTTATTTTGTTAAAGCATAAAGCTTAGCGTTCAATACTTTGCCCTCCTTTATATAATAATTCTTTAAACACACGCCTTCTAATACGAAGTTACACTTTTCTAGGACTTTTGCAGAAGCAATATTTTTTTCAAAAACAGTAGCGGTAATTCTAATTAATCCAAAGTGTTGAAATGCAAAATGACAAACTTTTTCAACTACCTCAGTCATAATTCCTTTACCCCAGTAAGATTTGGCTAACCAATAGCCAATTTCTGCCTTATGACTCTTAATCCCACTTTGAAAACCTATAACACCTATCAATTTTTGCTCAACATTACGAATCCCCCAGTTAGTTAATCGATTATGTTTAAGCTCTAAATTTTTAAAATAATCAACAATAAATTCAGCGTCTTTCATTGTGTAAGGATAAGGAATATTTAATGTCGTGTCAAAAATTGCTTTCTCTGTCAAATACTCAACCATAGCATCACAATCGCTAGTTGTAACTCGAGAAAGGCTAATATTTTCATTGACTTTTATAACATTCATTACTCCAAGTTATTGAGGATTTCTTCGGTCATCTCCATATTATGAAAAACGTTTTGTACGTCTTCGTCTTCTTCCAATTTGTCTATCAGTTTCAGAACTGATTTAGCCTCTTCCAAGCCTAAGGCTTTGGTGTTGTTAGGAAAGCGTTGTAACTCTGAACTTTCCAACTCTATGCTCATGCCTTCCAATTGTTTTTGCATATTACTAAAGTCGGTGAAGTCTGTGGTTACGGTAATGGTGCCTTCATCGTTTTCTAATTCTTCGAGACCAGCATCTATCAGCTCCATTTCCAATTCTTCTAAGTCCATTTCGACCTGACTAGCAGAAAAAGTAAATACGGCTTTTCTATCAAAAATAAATTCGAGTGAGCCGTTAGTTCCTAGGTTACCTTCGCACTTGTTGAAGTAAGAACGCACATTAGCCACCGTACGGTTGTTGTTGTCGGTGGTACACTCTACGAAAACCGCCACACCGTATGGTGCATAGCCTTCTAAACTCATCTCCACATAATTGGCAGAATCTGAGCCCATAGCTTTTTTGATGGCTCTCTCTACATTGTCTTTAGGCATATTTGCCGACTTGGCATTTTGAATGACAGCCCTCAACCTCGAGTTGGTTTCTGGACTAGGACCACCTTCTTTGACAGCAATAGAAATATCTTTTCCTATGCGTGTAAAGGTTTTGGCCATAGCAGACCAACGTTTCATTTTACGTGCTTTTCTAAATTCAAATGCTCTACCCATAAGTAAATGTATTTAAAGGCAAGATATAAAAATTAGTCGTCTAATTTTAAGACGGCCATAAAGGCAGATTGAGGCACTTCAACGCTACCAATCTGTCTCATTTTCTTCTTTCCTTTCTTTTGTTTCTCTAGTAATTTTCGTTTTCTAGTAATATCACCACCATAACATCGAGCGGTGACATCTTTACGTACAGCCTTGACTGTTTCTCTTGAAATAATTTTAGAACCGATAGCCGATTGTATGGCAATATCGAATTGCTGACGCGGAATTAACTCCTTCAGCTTCATACATATTTTTTTGCCCAATGTATAGGCATTATCACGGTGGATAAGTGCCGACAAGGCATCTACTTGATCGCCGTTGAGCAGTATATCCAACTTGGCTAAGTTAGATTGGCGGTATTCTAAGGGGAAATAATCGAAAGAGGCATAACCTCTAGAGATACTTTTGAGTTTATCATAAAAGTCAAAAACGATTTCTCCCAAGGGCATTTCAAAGGTCAACTCCACCCTATCGGTAGTCAAATATACTTGATTGGTGAGCACCCCTCTTTTTTCGATACACAAAGACATTACCGCTCCTACAAAATCCGATTTGGTAATGATTTGGGCACGTATAAATGGCTCTTCCACAAAATCCATTGTTGAGGGGTCTGGCAAATCCGATGGATTATGAATAGATAGCTTTTCGCCCCTAGTAGTATAGGCAAAATAAGAAACGTTAGGAACGGTTGTTATGACCGTCATATCAAACTCTCTTTCCAAGCGTTCTTGGATAATTTCCATATGCAACATTCCAAGGAATCCGCACCTAAAACCAAAGCCCAATGCCGCCGATGATTCGGGCTCAAAAGTCAAGGAAGCATCGTTCAACTGCAGTTTTTCCATGGAGTTTCTGAGCTCTTCATAGTCTTCGGTGTCTACTGGGTAAATCCCAGCAAATACCATAGGCTTAACATCTTCAAAACCTTTGACCGGTTCTTGCGATGGATTATCTTTTAGGGTAAGGGTGTCCCCTACTTTGACCTCACGAGCGTCTTTAATACCTGAAATGAGGTAGCCCACCTCGCCTGCAGATAGGGATTTCATAGGCTTTTGTTTCAACTTCAAAGCCCCTATTTCATCGGCAAAATAGGTTCTGCCTGTAGCCATAAATTGCACCTCATCGCCTTTATTTATAGTCCCATTGATTATTTTGAAATAAGCCTCAATCCCTCTGAACGAATTGTAAACAGAATCAAAAATCATAGCTTGTAATGGTGCTTTAGGATCTCCTTTAGGAGGGGGCACTCTATCGACAATAGCCTCTAGTATATCTTCTATTCCCAAGCCTGTTTTGGCAGATGCAGGGATAATATCTTGGTCTTTACAGCCTATTAAATCTATGATTTGATCTTTGACCACTTCGGGGTCAGCAGATGGCAAATCTATTTTATTCAGAACAGGTATAATCTCCAAATCATTTTCTAAGGCAAGATATAAGTTAGAGATAGTTTGAGCTTGAATACCTTGAGCAGCATCCACAATCAGTAAAGCCCCTTCGCAGGCAGCTATAGAACGTGATACTTCATAAGAAAAATCCACATGACCGGGAGTGTCTATGAGGTTCAAAATATAGTCTTCGCCATTAAGCTTGTATTCCATTTGTATGGCGTGACTTTTGATAGTAATCCCTCGTTCACGTTCCAAATCCATATCGTCTAACAATTGGTTTTGGGCTTCCCTTTCTGAGACCGTTCCGGTAACCCCTAGCAACCTATCTGCTAGAGTACTTTTGCCGTGGTCGATGTGGGCAATGATGCAAAAATTTCTGATATTTTTCATTACAGCGAAAGTAAGGAAAATTCATAGTGTATGAGATGTCACTAGCTAAGAATTTTTACCTTTGAATAATGAAACATTATTTTGCTACGCTGACGCTACTATTCTGTACACTTTTTGTTTACAGCCAACATTCTAAACTAAACAGCCAATTAGAATTGGGAGGTTTACGAGGCATACAACTGAGTAAATCTTTTCCTATACTCAAATCGGGGGGCATGGCTCAGCTAAATGTCAGCAAAGCCTTAAGCGATTACGTTAGTTTGGGGCTAGGAGTAGCCTACATACAGCTAGAAGAGGAAACATTTACACCCCTATTTATTCATTGTAGAGCCAGTAGGAATAAAAGTGACAATGGGCTGTTTTACAATACGGCGGTTGGCTATTCCCAAGCTACTAATCGAATTTTTGAAGATGCTATAAATAGTCGCTATGTCGGCAAAATGTATTTTTCACCGGGTATGGGCTACCAGTACCGTATCAGCCAAAAATTAGGGCTTACTGCTAGTTTCAATTACATACTACAAAAGGTGGACTTAGAACACTACAATAGCGACAATCAATTGTACCATACCGAATCTTTGACCATTGATTTAATGGCCTTTAAAGTGGGCTTAATCCTCTACTAAATGCGATTAATCATCTTATTTATAGGTATAGTCTGTTGGAGCATCAACACCAATGCACAGCTGCACATTAACGAGATGATGTCGCTTAACAACAACGCTTGGGCAAGCGCTCAGAACAACTACCCCGATTGGATAGAATTATACAATAGCAGCAACGATAGTATCCTACTATCTGACTACTTCCTTTCTGACGATAGGCAAGAAATGGATCTATGGCAATTGCCTAAGCGTTATATTCAAGGGGGTGGGTTTTTTACCGTTTACGCCAGTGGTTTGGATATGGAGATGGACTGTAACTTTAAGATTAGCAGTCAAGGCGAAGCTCTATTTCTCAGCCATTACGCTATGGGTTTGGTAGATTCCTTGCCTGCTGTGCCACTGGATGAAAATCAATCTTTTGGTCGTTATCCAGACGGTGCCGAACTTTTGGCAAAACTCCAAAGTCCGACTCCCAACAGCCCCAACGACAGTATATACTTACTATTCAGCAGCTTGTCCTTTTCTCACACTAGCGGTTGGTATGAAAATAGCATCAACCTATCTATAGTGCCGAGCCATAGTGGTGCTCAAATATACTACACTCTTGATGGTGCCGAGCCCACCACCGATGACCTTTTATATACTACAGCTTTGGTGCTAAACGATGCCTCCGAAGAAGACAATATAATTTCCGAAATCCCCACTTCCGAAGAATGGGAAAGGCCACAAGGAAAGGTCTCTAAAGGACACCTTATTAAGTCAGCTGCCTTTGAAAGTGGGCAACGCATTAGCTCCGTATTTACCCATAGTTTTTTCATTAACCCACAGATGGAAAGCCGCTACACTTTTCCTGTGGTTTCACTTTCTACAGCACCAGAAAATCTGTTTGATGATGAAATAGGCATCTATGTAAAGGGACAGAACACCAATTATTACCAAAGAGGCAGAGCATGGGAGCGTCAAGCCCATTTCGAATATTTCGACTTAGAGGGCAAACGACAAGTCAATCAGAAGGTTGGCATACGTACCAATGGAAATATAAGCCGAACTTTTCCTCAAAAATCTTTACTGCTATATGCTAGAGGTTCTTATGGTAAATCACGAATTAAATATCCCTTTTTCGAGGGTAAGGAAATGGACTCTTTCAAAAGAATCATACTCCGCTCTGCGAGTTCCAACGACTGGAAAAATACGATGTTCAAAAATGAACTCGCTCAGCGCATCGTTATTGACATGAATTTGGAACACCCCAGCACCCAAGAAGTTATCGTATTTATCAATGGGGAATATTGGGGCATACACCACCTCAATGAACGAACAGATGAGCATTTCATCAGCGATTATTTTGATGAAGACCATATCCATTTATTGACCCACAATGCTCAAGTAGAAGAAGGCGACAACCAAGACTTTCTCAACCTCAAAGGCTATATGAATGAGAATGACATGAGTCTCCATGAGCATTACGACTACATCAGCAGACGTATAGATATTGACAATGTCATAGACTACTATTGCGCTCAATTGTTTTTGGCTAATACCGACTGGCCACACAATAACGTTAAGTATTGGAAAGCTCAAGACGAGGGCAAATGGCGATGGCTATTTTTTGACTGTGACGAGTGCATGAGCTACGAATATTACAACCTCATGGCAGATTTAATCAACGAAAAAAACAGTAGTCAAGATTTTGATGAATGGTCTGTCTTCATTATGCGCCAACTGTTGAAAAACACTAACTTTAGGGAGCAATTCAGACGACGTTTTGAGCAACTGCTAACAACTACCTTTTCTACACCCAACCTTATGCAACACATTAAGGAAATGGAGAGCCTTTACAGTGCAGAAGCCGTAGAACATAGGCTAAGATGGAATGTGCCAGACAATAGCAACGCATGGTTAGAGGCTGTAGAAAGTTTGTATGCTTTTGCTAGTATTCGACCGCATGTGATGCGTCAATTACTGACAGATTATTTGGGCAATCCGTTCAGTATTTATCCTAACCCTACAAACGAAAGTATTAGCATTAGTGTAAGCACCGACATCAATAGTGTGGAAAGCATAACTATACTCAACCAATTGGGGCAAGTGGTTTATCAAATTGAAGGCGGTTGGAATAATCCTATAAGACTAGCAAGATTACAAAAAGGGGTTTATACGGTTCAACTGCGCTTTGAAAATCGCCTATATAATGAACCTTTGATTGTACAATAAGCCGCAGTGCAACCACTCTGATGGACTTAGTCGCCTAATGAGCGAGCAGAAACGAACCCAAATAGTTAATCCCTCAAATACGTTTTGTCGACATAAAATGTACCAAAAGGAACGATAGAAGCTAACAAGACGATGAATGTTTCTTTAATACCCCATTGATAATCCTCTCTAAGGAAAAGGGCTAAAACGATGTATGCCATAAACAACAAACCATGAGGCATGCCCAATAGTTTGACCCAAGATTCATCGCCACCCCAATATTTTAAAGGAACAGCAATACAGAGTAAAAGGATATAAGAAAGCCCTTCTAAAAGGGTAATCAATCGAAAGAACTTTTTCATGAATTCATCTTTGTTATGTACTTGCCAATAATATCAAACTCCAAATTAACTATGCTACCTACCTCCAAATCGTGGAAATTGGTATGCTCAAAAGTATAAGGTATGATAGCTACCGAAAAACGATGTTGTTGTGAATTGACCACCGTTAGGCTCACCCCATTGACACAAACAGAACCTTTCTCCACCGTTATGTGTTGGGAAGGCTCGTATTCAAAGGTGTAAGTGTGCCAACCGTTTTCTTGACCAATGTGTATGCATTTTGCCGTTTGATCGACATGACCTTGAACGATATGGCCGTCAAGCCTATCGCCCAACTTCATACAACGTTCAATATTGACTTTATGCCCTACTGCCAAATGCCCAAGGTTGGTTTTGTCTAAAGTTTCTTTAATGGCGGTAACAGTATACACATCGTCTTGAATAGCCACTACTGTTAGGCAAATACCGTTGTGTGCTACGCTTTGGTCTATCTTAAGCTCCGAAGTAATGGGCGTACGCATAGAAATGTGCAAATTATCTAGCTCTTTTTCTAGTTTTACGACCTCGCCAATATGTTCTATTATCCCTGTAAACATTAGTAATTGATGATTTGTTCTTCTATACCTTGAGGGATTTCTCTAAAGGTATAATCTTGTCTTCTTAATTGGGGTTCAAAACCCGCTTTCCTAATCGATTCTTGAATGCTCTTGTAGGTAAATCGGTGTGGCGCACCGGCTGCCGATACTACATTTTCTTCTATCATAATAGATCCAAAATCGTTGGCTCCACCATGCAAACACAGTTGTGCTGTTTCCTTACCCACCGTTAGCCAAGAGGCTTGTATATTTTTAATGTTAGGCAACATAATTCTGCTAATAGCAATCATACGCAAATATTCGTCACCAGACACATTGTTTTGTATCCCTCTAATTCGCTTTAGCAAAGTGCCATCGTCCATAAAAGGCCAAGGGATAAAGGCTAAAAAGCCATCGGCATCCTTAGGTTTTTCGGACTGCACTTGTCGTATCCATACCAAATGCTCGAAGCGTTCTTCTAAGGTTTCTATGTGTCCAAACATCATCGTTGCTGAAGTGGTAATGTCCAATTGATGACAAGCACGCATAACGTCTAGCCATTCTTGACCGGTACATTTTCCCCTAGATATAAGTCGTCTGACCCTATCGTTAAGTATTTCTGCCCCAGCGCCCGGTAAACTATCCATACCAGCTTCTTTCAATGCCGTCAAAACTTCTGTGTGGCTTTTGCCTTCTAGCTTACAAATGTGAGCCACTTCTGGTGGTCCTAAGGCATGCAAACGGATTTCAGGATACAGCGCTTTAAGCTCACTAAATAGGTTGGTGTAAAAATCTAGGCCTAAATCAGGGTGATGACCACCTTGCAATAACAATTGATCGCCACCATAACGCATGGTTTCTTCTATTTTGGGTTTGTACTGCTCAATAGTCGTGACATAGACTTCATCATGTCCTGGTGGTCTGAAGAAGTTGCAAAATTTGCAGTTGGCAATACAAGCGTTGGTCGTATTGACGTTTCTGTCAATCTGCCAAGTAACCAAACCATCTGGTTTTTGAATTTTTCTTAACTCATTAGCTACCCACATTAAATCTGCTGTAGGAGCGTTTTCAAAGAGATATTGCCCCTCCTCTGCCGATAAAAACTCAAAGGCTAAAGCTCGTTTTAGTAAAGCGTCTATATTCATCTAAATTGTCTAATTTCGCAGGTACAAAAATACGACATTAATTATGGACTTACTCATATCTCTATCAAAACAAATTACAGATCAGCAATCTTTAATATTAGTGTGTAAATCCTTAGATGATATTAAGAGATTTTCTTTTACTAAAGAAGAAACAAAATACCTAGAAAGCGCTATTGAAAAAGAACAAAATAGCATTCGGTTAAATCGCTATAGTCATCAAATTTTTGTCGTCCTTACAAAAGGTGATTTAGAGAAAATACGACTTGCTGCAAATGTCTTGCACAGAGAGATAAATACACTGAAAATAGAACAGCTAACCGTTGTGGATTATGCTAAAAATAAGACGGAAGCTCTGGCTTTTGTAGAAGGTTTAGCCTTGAGTAATTATCAGTTTCTAAAATATTTTTCCGAGAAAAAAGAAAACACCCTAAAAGGTATAGGCCTTCATTTTGATGGTTCGGCAGATGACATACAGCATTTGCAATCGGTGGTGGACGGTACTTGTGTAGCCAGAACCTTAGTGAATGAACCTTTTTCCTATCTGACGGCACCACAATATAGCAAGGATATAGAACGACTAGGCAAAGAGGCTGGTTTTAGTGTAGAAGTGTTTCACAAAAGTAAGATTGAAGCCCTAAAAATGGGTGGCCTACTAGCCGTCAACAAAGGCAGTATTGACCCCCCTACCTTCAATATTATGGAGTGGAAACCTAAAGGGGCTACCAACAAAAAACCCATAGTATTGGTGGGTAAAGGTATTGTTTACGATACGGGTGGTTTGAGCCTAAAGCCTACCGCCAATTCTATGGATATGATGAAATGCGATATGGGAGGTTCAGCAGCAGTAGTAGGCACAATGTACGCCATCGCTAAAGCTAAACTCAATGTTCATGTCGTAGGCTTAGTACCAGCAACCGATAACCGCCCCTCTGGAAATGCCTATGCTCCGGGCGATGTGATTACTATGCATGACGGCACTAGTGTAGAGGTCTTAAATACCGATGCCGAAGGACGACTTATACTCGCCGATGCTTTGAGTTATGCTAAAAAATATAAACCCGAAATAGTCATCGACCTTGCTACATTGACAGGTGCGGCGGCAAGAGCTATAGGCAAACAAGGCATCGTAGCTATGGGTAACGATAAAGAGACTATGGCGGCACTCAAAGAAAGTGGCGACAGAGTACACGAAAGATTAGCCGAATTTCCTTTCTGGGACGAATACAAAGACGATTTGAAATCGAGTATTGCCGACCTCAAAAACTTGGGTGGTGCCGAAGCTGGAGCCATCACTGCTGGTAAATTTTTAGAGCATTTTACCGATTATCCTTACACCCATTTGGATATTGCTGGACCTGCATTTATGCTTAGTCCGTTCAACTACCGAGGTAGAGGCGGAACAGGGGTTGGCGTTCGCTTATTATTCGATTACCTAAAATATAAATCGGAATGAGTAAGCCCATAAAATTAGGCATATCTATCGGCGACACTAATGGTGTTGGACTAGAGGTTATCTTAAAAAGTTTCAAAGATAAGCGTATGCTAGACTTTTGTACCCCTATCCTATTTGGCGATTATAAATTGGCTATAAAGACCAAAAAACAATTGGGCTTAGACGATGTCTATTTGAATAAAATACAATCTGTTAAAGACTGTAAAAATAAGAAAGTCAATATTATCAACTGTTGGAAAGAAGAGCTTAATCCTACATTGGGCAACAATACTCCAGATGGTGGAAAGTATGCCCTTAAATCCTTAGAATGCGCTAGTCAGTCATTAAAAAATAAGGAAGTCGATGTGCTTGTAACAGCACCTATCAACAAAGAAAACATACAGTCCGATAGCTTTATATTCACTGGTCATACCGAATATTTAGAACATCAATTCGAGGGTAAAGCTCTTATGTTGATGTTGAGCGGCGATTTACGAATAGGCCTAGTAACAGGGCATATTCCTATCGAAGAGGTGTCCAAAACTATCCACAAGGATTTAATTGTTGAAAAGCTAATCGCCTTTAACCAAACCTTAAAGCAAGATTTTGGCATACGTAAGCCTAAAATCGCCGTTTTAGGGCTCAATCCCCACGCTGGAGATAATGGACTGCTCGGCAAAGAAGAAGAAAAAACCATTATTCCTGCTCTTCAAAAAGCCCAAGAAGAAGGTCTTTTATCATTCGGCCCTTACCCTGCCGATGGCTTTTTTGGCTCCAACAAATTGAGTGCTTTCGATGGAGTTCTAGCCATGTATCATGACCAAGGACTTGTCCCATTCAAAACATTATCTTTCGGCAATGGCGTGAATTTTACTTCTGGATTAGCCATCATTAGAACATCGCCAGACCATGGCACAGCCTTCGATATTGCAGGACAAAATTTAGCCTCCGAAACATCCTTTATCCAAGCTATTTATAGCGCTTGTGATATCTTCAAAAAACGCCAAGAATGGCACGAGCTAAACAGCAATCCATTGAAGGTACAAGCAAGGAAATAAAAAACTAGAGAACACTAGTATTCATTCATTTGTATATCAAATAGTGGAATTAAGGAATTATTATTACATTTGCAGGCTACTTTGAAAAAGTTCTGAATGTATGGTAAGGTCTAAAGATTTTGAAATTCAATTTTCGGCTTTAAAATTAGGCAGCCATCAATTCCAATTTGACATAGTAGATACGTTCTTTACACTGTTCGATTATTCTGAGATAGAAAAAGCACAGATTCGCACTGATGTTACTCTAGTAAAAAAAGCAACTCTATTACAATTAGATTTTGCTTTAAATGGAGAAATAACGCTCCCCTGCGATAGATGTACCGACGACTATCAACAAGAAATTAATCAACACTTTGAACTGATTGTTAAGTTTTCAGATATCGTTGAAAATGTAGAAAGTGACGAAATTGTTATTCTCTCTACCAACGAACATACCCTATCGTTAGCACGATATATTTACGAGTTTGTTCACCTTTCACTACCCTCAAAACGAACACATCAATCCGATCAAGAGTGTAACCCTGAAATGATAGAACAACTAGAACAAATGGGTTGGACGGAAGAAACGAATGAAACAATTGACCCTCGATGGGAAAATTTAAAACGAATAAAGACTAAATAAATTTAGATTATGGCACATCCTAAACGCAAAATCTCTAAAACAAGAAGAGACAAAAGACGCACACATGACAAAGCAGTAGCGCCACAGTTAAGCGTATGTCAAACTACAGGTGAAACTCATCTTCCACACAGAACGCATTGGGTAGACGGTGTACTTTACTACAGAGGTAAAGTAGTAATGGAAAAATAATTTGTATCTCGGATACAATTATCACGCTTGTATAAAATATATTATTATGTAGATTTAAAAAATCTAATTTAGCTTTTTTAAATCTACTTTTATTTTATGACTAAAGTTCGCATTGGTATAGATATAATGGGTGGAGATTTTGCTCCATCAGCGACTATCGAAGGTAGCGTACTGGCACTCCATTCTCTAGCCAATAATGTAGAACTTGTTCTGATTGGTGATGAGAGTATCATTAAAAAAGAGGTCGAAAAACACCAAGTCGACTCCAATAAATTCACTATCGTTCACGCCCCCGACAACATCGAAATGGGCGAACACCCCACCAAAGCACTCGTTAAAAAACCAAATTCAAGTATTGCCGTAGGCTTTCACCTTCTTAAAAAAGGTAAAATAGACGGATTTGCCAGTGCCGGAAATACAGGCGCTATGTTTGTAGGAGGGTATATGTCTGTTAAACCTGTCCCTGGTATTTTACGTCCTTGTATATCTTCTGTACTACCTAAATTAGATGGTGGCGTTAATGTCATACTGGATGTCGGAGCTAATGCCGATTGTAAACCAGATGTGCTATATCAATTTGGTATTCTTGGCTCTTTATTTGCCGAACACGTTTGTGGTGTAGAAAATCCAAGAGTAGGACTGCTCAATATTGGCGAAGAAGAAACCAAAGGTAATATGCTCACGATTGCTGCCCACGAAATGATGAAGGATACAACAGACTTCAACTTTTGTGGCAACATAGAAAGTCGCCACTTATTTGACGATGATTGCGACGTTATCGTTTGCGATGGATTTAGTGGAAACGTCATACTCAAACAAGCAGAGTCGGTATATTCGCTCATCAAAAAAAGAAATATAGAAGACGACTACTTCGATAGATTCAACTACGAAAACTACGGAGGAACGCCTATCCTAGGACTTAACAAAACCGTTGTTATTGGTCATGGTATATCCAATGCCATTGCCATAAAAAACATGATTGTGCTTACTGCCGATGTGGTGGATGCCGATCTGACAACAAAAATTTTAAACAACTTCAATAATGACTAAGCTTAGAGCTGCCATAACAGGCGTTCATGGATACGTACCCGATTACGTATTGACCAATCAAGAATTAGAAACCATGGTGGATACCAATGACGAATGGATAACCACAAGGACAGGTATCAAAGAAAGACGAATTTTAAAAGGCGAAGGCTTGGCCTCTTCCGACTTAGGGGTTGGCGCTATTGAAGGATTACTCGAGAAAAAAGGCATTTCTGCCGAAGAAATAGATTGCATCATTTGTGCTACAGCTACACCAGATATGATGTTCCCGTCTACGGCTTGTATCATAGCCGATAAAATAGGTGCTAAAAATGCGTTCGCCTATGACCTTATGGCGGCCTGTTCAGGCTTCTTGTTTTCTGTTGCTACTGCTGCCAAATACATAGAAACAGGAGCTTACAAAAAAATCATCGTAGTAGGTGCTGATAAAATGTCTTCTATAGTAGATTATACCGACAGACAAACGTGTATCATCTTTGGAGATGGTGCAGGAGCAGTACTTTTAGAACCTAACGAAGAAGGTTTGGGTGTTCACGATTCTATTATGAAAAGTAATGGCGAAGGTCGTCACTACCTCAGAATGACAGGTGGCGGTTCTTATCATCCAGCATCTGAAGAAACCATTAAGAACAAAGAGCACTTCATACACCAAGAAGGACAAACCGTATTTAAGTTTGCCGTAAAAGGTATGGCCGATGTTTCTGGTGAGATAATGGAAAGAAATAATCTAGAAGGCGATGACATTGCATGGCTAGTGCCTCACCAAGCCAACAAAAGAATTATAGATGCTACAGCCAACAGAATGGGTGTAGGAACCGATAAAGTAATGCTGAATATTCAGCGTTATGGGAATACCACAAATGGAACAATACCCTTATGCCTTTGGGAATGGGAAGACAAACTCTATAAAGGAGATAACCTTATCTTAGCTGCCTTTGGTGGTGGGTTTACGTGGGGTTCTATTTATTTAAAATGGGCATACGATAGTAAATAATCATATCTTTGAAAAAATTGTATTATGGACATTAAAGAAATTCAAGAATTAATAAAGTTTGTTGCCAAATCAGGTGCGACAGAAGTCAATTTGGAAATTGATAATGTGAAAATATCAATTAAATCACCTGCTAAGAAAGGTGCTGTTCCAGAAACGACAATCATCCAGCAAATACCTGTAGCACAAAGCCCAGCAGCAGTAATGCCTGCGGCGGCTCCTGCACCAGCTCCTGCGCCAGTGGCCGAACCAACACCAGCCAAAGCAGGAGAAAGTAAGGATGAAGATAACTATATCACTGTAAAATCTCCTATGATTGGAACATTCTACAGAAAACCATCACCAGATAAAGATACCTTCGTAAATGTTGGTGATACCGTTAAGCCGGGTGATGTGATTTGTGTCATTGAGGCTATGAAGCTATTCAATGAGATTGAATCCGAGATAAGTGGAAAAATAGTCAAAGTATTGGTAGATGACTCTACGCCAGTAGAATATGACCAGCCATTATTTTTAGTCGATCCCTCATAAAACAGTACAATGTTTAAAAAAATATTAATTGCTAATAGAGGCGAGATTGCTCTAAGAGTTATCCGCACCTGCAAAGAAATGGGTATCAAGACAGTAGCTGTTTATTCTACTGCCGATGCTGAAAGTTTACACGTTAGGTTTGCCGATGAAGCCGTATGCGTAGGGCCAGGCCCCTCTAGCGAATCGTATCTAAACATACCTAACATCATAGCGGCAGCAGAAATAACTAATGCCGATGCTATACACCCAGGCTATGGCTTCCTTTCCGAAAACGCTAAGTTTTCCAAAGTATGCCAAGAGAATGGGATTAAATTTATTGGGGCTTCACCAGAAATGATTGAAGGTATGGGCGATAAAGCCGCCGCTAAAGATACCATGAAGAAGGCCGGAGTACCTACTATTCCAGGTTCTGATGGTCTTATCAAAGATTTTGCCCACTGCAAAAAGTTAGCTAAAGAAATAAAATACCCTATTATGCTAAAAGCTACCGCCGGTGGTGGTGGTAGAGGTATGCGTCTGGTTTGGAAAGAATCCGAGCTAGAAGCAGCATGGGACTCGGCACGACAAGAGTCGGCAGCAGCCTTCGGCAACGACGGTATGTATATGGAGAAATTCATTGAAGACCCTCGACATATAGAGATACAAATTATTGGCGATAGCACAGGCAAAGCTTGTCACCTATCCGAAAGAGATTGCTCCATACAAAGAAGACACCAAAAATTGGTAGAAGAAACACCATCGCCATTCATGACCGAAGAGCTAAGAGAAGCTATGGGTAAAGCCGCTGTACAAGCTGCCGAATCGGTAAAATACGAGGGTGCAGGAACGGTAGAATTCTTAGTTGACAAACACCGTAACTTCTACTTCATGGAGATGAATACCCGTATTCAGGTGGAACACCCCATCACAGAAGAAGTGGTCGATTACGACCTCATCAGTGAACAAATAAAAGTAGCGGCAGGGATTAAAATTTCTGGTAAAAACTACTACCCTCAACTACACGCTATTGAGTGCCGTATCAATGCTGAAGATCCATACAACGACTTTAGACCAAGTCCGGGTAAAATAACCAACTTCCACGCTCCGGGAGGGCACGGAATTCGAATAGATACTCACGTCTATGCCAACTACATTATACCCCCCAATTACGACTCTATGATAGCTAAGCTAATTACAGTAGCTCAGACCCGTGAAGAGGCTATTGCTAAGATGAGAAGAGCATTGGAAGAGTTTGTGATTGAAGGCGTAAAGACAACTATTCCTTTCCACTTGCAATTGATGAAAAACGAGGACTTTATTAATGGCAACTATACCACCAAATTTATGGAGTCGTTTGAGCTGAAATAAAAATGACTGTTCTATTTAGTAAAAAGAGCCTTTTTAGGCTCTTTTTTTTTGTCTTGTCGGAGGGCATGACATTACAAACACACCCCTTAGTCCCCTCTCAAGAGGGGAGAATGCATGGTGGCTACCGCCTTGAGCCTA
>TARA_Y100000385_G_scaffold291028_1_pt1 | contig 31421 bp, 26 predicted proteins | sample TARA_Y100000385 | Tara Oceans TARA_Y100000385 (sample SAMEA2620980) | marine metagenome | biome: marine biome (ENVO:00000447); feature: surface water layer (ENVO:00002042); material: "saline water (ENVO:00002010), including plankton (ENVO:xxxxxxxx)" | depth 5 m
TGGACAGATAGATGAGGAAGCCCTTTTTTACATGCAATCTCGAGGTATTCCCATGAAAGAAGCGAAAGCTTTTTTAATGTTTGCCTTTGCCGGCGATACTCTGAAAAATATTTCAGTGCCGCAACTGAAAGCCCAACTCATTAAAATTGTAGCTAAGGAGCTTAAAGTAGACCTAGAACTCAACTAATTAGAACTTTAATGTCAGGAAACACTGTTAATATAAGAGACCAATTTCCAGTACTTCGCCAAGAAGTGTATGGTCGCCCTTTGATTTATTTTGATAATGCAGCTACTAGCCAAAAGCCTAAGAAGGTCATCGACGCTATTTCTGCATATTATCTCAAAGAGAATAGCAATATTCATCGTGGCGCTCATTATTTAAGCAACCAAGCTACTGAGAAATATGAAAAATCTCGCGAGGCAGTTAGGCGATTTATTCGAGCTAAAAGTACAGAGGAAATTATTTTGACTAAAGGAAGTACGGAATCTATTAACTTGGTAGCCTCTTGTTTGTCTCGTTTCCTATTTAAGCCAGGAGACGAAATACTAGTTTCTGGCCTCGAACATCACGCCAATATTGTGCCTTGGCAAATCGCCGCTGAGCAAACTGGAGCACAAATAAAAGTCATACCAGTTTTAGATTCAGGAGAACTCGATATTCAAGTTTTCAACAATTTACTTAGTAAAAACACAAAACTTTTGGCTATGAGTCATATTTCCAATGCTTTGGGAACCATAATTCCTGTTGAAGAAATGATCTCAATGGCCAAGGAAAAAGGTGCTTTAGTTCTATTAGATGGCGCTCAATCAGCTCCGCATGTGTCTTTAGATATGCAAGCACTGGACTGTGATTTTTTTTGTTTTTCTGCCCATAAAATATATGGACCTACAGGTATTGGAGTCTTGTACGGAAAAAAAGCACTTTTACAAAAAATGCCTCCTTACCAAAGTGGTGGCGAGATGATCAAAGAAGTATCATTCTCTGGAACTACCTTTAACGATTTGCCATATAAGTTTGAAGCCGGAACTCCAAATATTGCAGGTGGAGTTGGACTTTTAGCTGCTATCGAATTTATAGAGGAAGTTGGTATGGAGAAGATTTCGCAGCGAGAAGCTGAGTTGTTGGCTTATGCAACAAAAAAATTAAAAGAAGTAGGAGGTATTAGATTTGTTGGCGAAGCTCCCAAAAAAGCAGCCGTGATTTCTTTTCTTGTTGATGGGATTCATCCTTCTGACGTTGGATCTGTGCTAGATAAGCTGGGAATTGCCGTTAGAACCGGACATCATTGTGCACAGCCAATTATGGATCGTTTCAATATCCCGGGTACAGTTCGCGCTTCTTTTGCTGTATATAATACTGAAGAAGAAATCGATACGTTTATTCAAGGAATAGAAAAAGTAAAACAATTGTTCGGATAAATGAGCATCAAGGAGATACAAGAAGAAATTATTGAGGAGTTTGCCATGTTTGACGACTGGATGCAGAAATACGATTACCTGATTGAATTGAGTAAGGAAATCCCGATGATTGCAGAGGAATATCGTCAGGATGAGAACCTCATTAAAGGATGTCAGTCCAAGGTATGGCTCCATGCTTCTCAGCCGAAAGAAAAAGTGATTTTTATGGCAGATAGTGATGCCATTATAACAAAGGGAATTGTAGCATTATTAATTAGAGTTTTAAGTGACCAAACCTCTGAAGACATTTTAGAAAACGATATGTATTTTATTGATGCCATTGGTTTAAAACAACATTTATCTATGACAAGATCCAATGGTTTGGTCTCTATGATTAAGCAAATGAAGTTTTATGCCCTAGCCTTTCAGTCCAAATAACAAGTAGAAATCAATCAAACAGAACAAAAATTACTAGAATTTCATGAACGAAGAACAAATGCAATTATTAGGGGGAAAAGTAGTGGAGGTATTACACAATATTTATGATCCTGAAATCCCTGTTGATATTTATGAGTTAGGTCTTATCTATGATGTACGTGTGAGTGAAGAAGGTTCTATCGAAATAGATATGACGCTGACTTCGCCATCATGCCCTGTAGCAGAGTCAATGCCCGAAGAGGTAAAGCAAAAAGTAAGTTCTTTAGAAGAGGTAAAAGATGTAGAGGTTATTATGGTTTTTGAGCCAACGTGGACTAAGGATATGATGAGTGAAGAAGCGAAATTAGAGTTGGGTTTTTTGTAGAACATCGATTTTTATATCTTATGAAAGTCAAGGACGAAATTATTAATAAAGTAGATCAGTCAGGATTAATTACCTTTAATCTGGAAGATCATTACGATCATAATAAGCGGTTTTTTATTGACTTACAAGACCATTTGTATAAGGGCCTTATTTTGCGTGAGCGAGACTTTCGATCTTTTGTAAAATCTTACGACTGGTCCATTTATCAGGACGCCCACGTGTCCATAGATATTAGTTCTGATGCCATTGTACCTGCTTGGGCTTTTATGTTAGTGGCAACAGCGGTTTCTCCTTTTGCCAAACAGGTTGTGAAGGGCTCTTTGAAAGACCTTAATAAACATTTGTTTTCTTTGGCCCTTCAAAAGATAGAATTGTCTGGCTTTCAAGACAAAGTTGTTATTGTAAAAGGTTGTGCTAAAGTCCCGGTCCCAGAATCTGCCTATGTGGAGCTTTGTCGATTGCTGCAACCATATGTCAAATCTCTTAGCTATGGAGAAGCTTGCTCTAAGGTACCTCTATTTAAGAAAACCTAACAATGCCAGTGAAAAGTCAGTCTAAAAAATTGCTGTACTGACCTAAAAAGTCACGCATGATCCTATCAAGTAATTGAAATTCAATTGACGGGTAAGAAGACATGCCCTCATCTCTTAGTTTAGTTAAAAATACTGAAAATGGTTCTGATACTGTACTATATTTTATGAATTCATTTTCCGTCAAGAGTCTACAATTCAAATTTTTAAATGTATTATTAAAGTGACAAGTTTCCTATTCATGGCTAGTCTACCACGTTACCTCAGTAAGGTGAAATATTACATAGTTAGTTTTATCTAACTATAACTTAGGAATCTTAAAAATAAAAAGTTAGTGGGAGTTTAGTCTAACTCTTCCGCAAGAAGTTTAAACTCAATACTCGGAGCCATTTTCTCATAGACGATTCGGTATACTGCTTCTGTTATTGGCATTTCTACTCCGTATTGTTCATTAATTTCTTTGATACATTTTACTGCATAATAGCCCTCGGCAATCATATTCATATCCAGTTGTGCATTTTTTACGGAGTAGCCCTTTCCAATATATGTACCAAATTGTCTATTTCGGCTAAACTTTGAATAGGCCGTAACAAGCAGATCCCCAAGATATGCTGAATCCTTGATATCCCTAGAAATAGGGTGGACAATATCCACAAATCGTTTTATTTCTCGGATCGCATTGGAAATAAGTACAGACAAGAAATTATCACCATAACCCAATCCATGTCCTACTCCAGCTGCAATTGCAACTATATTTTTTAGTACGGCAGAGTATTCAGTTCCATAAATGTCCTCAGAAGTAATGGTTTTAATATAATTACAGGCCAGTTTGTCTGCCATCCATTGTGCAGCGGCGAGATCTTCACAGGCTACTGTTAGATAAGAGAGTCTGCCTAATGCGACTTCTTCAGCATGGCATGGTCCGGTGATAACACCGATTTGGGAGATGGGGATATGAAATTCGTTTTGCATGTATTCTCCCACAATTTGATTTTTTTGCGGCACAATTCCTTTTACTGCAGAAAATATCATTTTTTTAGTGATATTTATTTTTATTTGGCTCAAGGTATCATGAAGAAAGGCTGAAGGAACAACAAGAATCAATATATCTGCCAGAGCACAGACTTCATTTAAATCGCTTGAAATTTGTACGATACGAGTATCAATTTCAACCCCAGTTAAGTACCTCAGATTGCGCCCTTTGTTTTTGATGTGTTGAACAGCTTTTTCATTGCGCATCCACCAAGCGATGTTTTCATTGCGGTTGGAAAGCATCTTAATAATAGCTGTGGCCCAGCTCCCACCTCCAATTACAGCTATTTTTTTATCGGTAATCATATTGTTCTTCTTAAATTAAATAATACTGGATCTTTTTCGTCCATCTTAAGAATAAATGCTTCAATGAAAGATATTATTTGAGATTCTGCATCAAAATTAATTTTATCCGCATCGTCTGAGGGAAGATGATAGTCGTTATGATTTCCTGTCCAAAAATGGAGTGCAGGAATTCCGACTTTAAAAAATGCTGCGTGGTCAGAGGGGCCGTCTTCTCTTTTTTTAAGTGTCAGAGGAAAGGCATCACAGTTTACTTCATTAAGCGTGCTTTCCCAAACAAGTGAGCTTCCTAAACCTTCTATGGTCAGAGGCATATTTACTTCCATTCTTCCCACCATGTCCATATTGAGTACATAGTTGATATCTACTAGAGCTAATGTGGGATTCTTCACAAAATATTTAGAGCCTAATAAGCCTTTTTCTTCAGCTGAAAATGCTATGAAGAGGAAGTTATACTTTTCTTTTTTTTTGTTATTTTGGAAAAAATATGCCAATTCCAAAAGGGCTGCTGTTCCACTGGCGTTGTCATCGGCACCATTATGTACTTTTTTTTGTCCTTTGTATTTTGAGCCAAAGCTTCCAAATCCCAAATGATCGTAATGTGCAGTTATCACGACAGTCAATTTTGCTGAGTTGTCAATAAAGCCTATAATGTTGTGGGCTAGGGTGGGTGTTTCATACTGAACAACTGAGAAACTAGTGTTTTCAACAAATATTTGCGGCACTTCGTCAAATGAAGATTGTTTCAAATACAAGACCGGAAGTCCTGAGCTTTTTATACGGTTGTAAGTGCTTTTGGGCGCATTTTCGTCTTTTTTAGAGCTAAATAGTAATACGCCTACGGCTCCCCGACTCTTAGCTTCAGAAATACGAAACTCTATGCTTGGCGGTTGATGTAGGTTTTTGGCAGGGAGTTCAATATCTATCAAAGCCACATAACCTTGAATGTCTATATCTAAGATTTCGTAATCGGAATAGTTCTGTTGCGGAAGGTGAATACCGAATCCCACAGATAAGACAGGAGTATCCTCAATGATTCCGTTAGCGGAAAACTCTGTAGCATAAAATTGATGGGTCAATTTTAGTGATTTATTGTTGATACTTAATTTGGTCTTATTAGGTTTTTGCTTTACTTTTTCAAAATAAGAAAATGCTTGGACGAAGCCTTCAGTCCCCATGGTTTCTAGCTTAATTTCTTGCATTCGTTGGCTTAGGTAGTTTCGTGCTTTTATTTCTCCGGAGGTACCCGGATTTCTTCCTTCCATTTGATCACTAGCAAGGGTATAAACATCGTCTTTGAGTCGTTTTACAGCTTTTTTATTGATTTTAGAACAATCTTGGGCCAATGCGGTAAAACCAATGTAAAAAACCATAAATAGTAAATGCTTTTTCATAAGAAAATATTTTAATAGGCTCTTTTGTTGTTTCCCTCAACATAATAAATGAAGGCTTTGTTTACTACTTTATTACCTCCTGGGGTAGGATAATCTCCAGTAAAGTACCAATCGCCTTTGTGATCTGGACAGGCCATGTGTAATTCATCAATTCCTTGAAAGATAATTTCTACTGTTGTATTAGAAACCTCGGAGCAGACAAGTTGACCAATTTTAACAGAAACTTCCTCGGCAGTAAAGGGCTGGTATATCTCCTTCACGTAGTTGATAACTTCTTCTTTAGGGAGGTTTTGTTGTGCTTTACATTTTTTGTAAACATCATCTACAATATGTGTTATCCCTCTTTCTTTAATCAGTGCAATCGCAGCTTTGAATGCAATAAAATCTCCGAGTCTGGCCATGTCAATACCGTAGCAGTCGGGATATCTGATTTGTGGTGCAGAAGAAACGATGACTATTTTTTTTGGATGCAGGCGATCTAGTATTTTAAGAATACTATTTTTTAGTGTAGTCCCTCGAACAATACTATCGTCTATTACGACCAAATTATCTTTTTTAGTTACCTGACCGTATGTCACATCATAGATATGTCCTACGAGGCTGTCACGATTGTGGTCATCGGTGATAAAGGTCCTCAACTTAGCATCTTTGATGGCAATTTTTTCGATACGAGGGTTCACAGAGAAAATCGCTTTTACTTTTTCTGCAGTGGCATTTTTTCCCAAGGCTAGAACCATCTCGGCTTGTTTATCTTTATAGAGCGTCTCCAGTTCCTTTACCATTCCATAGAAAGAAGTTTCTGCGGTGTTTGGAATAAAGGAAAAGACTGAATTTTTTAAATCACCTTCAATACTTTTCATTACTTTGGGGCTGATGTATTTTCCTAGTTTTTTTCTTTCGTTATAAATATCAGCATCATTTCCTCTGGAGAAATAAATTCGCTCAAAAGAGCAAGAATTTTTTTCTCTGGGCTCAGTGATTTGGTCCATACTCACGCGACCATCTTTTTTTATGATCAGAGCATGGCCAGGAGTAATTTCTAAAATTGATTCTTGAGGAATATTAAAACTGGTTTGAATCACAGCCCTTTCTGAGGCGACTACCACGACTTCATCGTTTTTGTAATAATAGCCAGGCCTGATTCCAGAAGGATCTCTCAAAGCAAAAGCGTCTCCGTGCCCCATTAGACCGCAGACTACATAGCCACCATCCCATTTTTTTGCGGAATTAATGAGTACATCTTGCACATTAATTTTTGAAGCGATTACTTTAGACATTTTTTGTTTGTCTAGAATTCCTCCTTTCAGTTGGTGGTATATTTGTGAGTTTTCTTCGTCTAGAAAGTGTCCAATTTTCTCTAAAATTGTAACCGTATCAGATTTTTCTTTCGGATGTTGGCCTAACTCAATCAATTGGTCAAAAAGTTCGTCTACATTAGTCATATTGAAATTTCCTGCTAAAACAAGATTTCTGGTCATCCAGTTATTTTGACGAAGAAAAGGATGGCAGTGTTCTACGCTATTCCCCCCATAGGTTCCGTAGCGAAGGTGACCTAGAAAAAGCTCTCCCGAAAAGGACATATTTTCTTTAAGCCACTGTACGTCATGTAATTTCTCCGGATGTTGGCTTTCAATTTCTTTGAACTTGTTGTTGATATATGAGAAAATATCTTGAACCGAATTTGTTTTGTTTGATCGGTATCGGCTGATGTATCTTTTTCCAGGACTAACATCGAGTTTTATATTAGCTAAGCCAGCTCCATCTTGCCCTCGATTTACTTGCTTTTGCATCAACAAGTACATTTTATTCAGAGCATAAAGGGATGTTTTGTATTTTTCTTGGTAGAATTCCAAGGGTTTTAGGAGGCGAATCATCGCAATTCCACACTCGTGTTTTACCTCGTCGCTCATAGATTTATTTGCAGTAATTTAGGGATGTAAGTTACATAAAGTTTATATCAAATCTTCTTTTTTCACTCCTAACCAATTTAAGACATTCTTTTCCCAAATATCTTTCCCTTCGAGAGGGCTAAGTACTCCATTTGCGATAGCATAGTCAACAACTCTTCCCGGATATGAGGTTCCAATACCTTCAATTTCACCTAAAGGAAAAGGGTCATCTAATCCCATAATTATTTGGCTTACTCCAACTCGTTTTTTTATTAGTTCTAGAGTATATGAGTCATGAACTAATGTGTCGAAGTATAAGTTTTTGTGCCCTAGTGTTTTTCTGGGATCCTCTAATTCTCTAAAAATATCTGGGCGCCCATCAAATCCTTGAATTCTTCGCCCATAGTTAGCCATACCTAACATTCCTCCATGAGCAAAACTAGTTCTCATATTTGGATATTTATTAGGTAAATCTCTAAGAGTAAAAATATGAAGTGTATCAGCGCACTGAGCCATCATCCAAATTAAATGAAATCTCCAGTATTGATTTTTAAGTGCAATCATCTTTTCACCATCATAAGGATGAATTTGAACTGCTAATCCATATTCATCAGCCAATTCAAAAATTGGATCAACATTTGTCTCAGAAGTAGAAATCCATTCTCCTTTCCCATCTAAAAAATGAGTAGGCAAACACAGTAATTTTAGGTCAAGAGTGTTTACACATCGATCAATTTCTTTGAGAGCATGATCCATGTAAAGTGGCTGAACAACAAATCCACATGTGAATTGTTTTCTATAATTACTTTGGATAGATGCATTGAAATCATTTTGAAACCTAATTGCATCCATACAATCTTCACTCTTCCAACCATTACAGTATAATTGAGACAGACACAACATAACACTATGGTCGATTTTATGTTGATACATCCATTCTATTTTATCTTTAATAAAAAATCCAGGCCCACTAATTGGTCTATGCCAATTAGCTTGTCGCATAAATTTTTTGTTATCATCAATCCAGAAGAGTTTCTTTTCCTTCATGAATTTAGGAATCTCAGAAGGCTCGGGAAGAATATGCCCATGTCCATTTATTCTCATAATAAATTTTGTGTTTACTAAAATAGTTAAGTAGGTATCAATTTCAGTAAAGTTTATGGATCAACTTAAACATACCTCTGGTCAGCAGGCATAACTTCTCCGGTTTTAGGACATGTTCTTAGTTTATCATTAGCGTAAAATTTCTTAAAAACAGGAAGAAAGTCTTTTTCAATATTAGTCAAATGAAAATACTCTTCATACAACAATTCATTTGCTGTCTCTGAAAACCAAAGTAAGCCATCCATATGATCTGGTTGTCTCTTCCTTTCAATAACCAAGCCTATTGACCCCTCAGGTCTTAACGGAGAGTGGGGAACCTTGGATGGCAAAAGAAACATTTCCCCCTCTTTAATATTGTATTCAATCAATTTACCATCTTGTTGTGTTTTTACAACAATATCCCCTTCAAGTTGATAAAATAATTCTTCTGTTTCATTATAATGATAATCTTTTCTTGCATTTGGTCCCCCTACAATCATAACGATAAAATCTCCGGATTCTTTATACAAGTTTTTATTTCCTACTGGGGGTTTTAATAGATTGCGGTTTACCTCAATCCATTTTTGCAAATTGAATGGTTTTTTGACTGACATTTTATAAATTTTATGAGGCAATATAAGTAAATTCTCTTATTTTTATGTAGATTATTTTATCTTATCAATTGATTCAAGTTCTCAAAAGACTTTTCTAGAGATTGATTTAATTATTAATACTAAAAATTAGTATTGTATTTTTTATCTTTGAAAAAATGACTTGTTAACGGTGATTAGAAAAATATGCTTATTATTTCTATTTTTGTCTGCTTTTGCTTGCGAACCTAATCAAAATGCTTGTGATAAAGGGCCAAAAAATGGATTAGTTCATACTTATAATGAAGACGGAACAATTTCTTCATCGATCTTGTATAAAGACAATATTCGAAATGGATTAGCCAAAGATTTTTATGAAGATGGATCGCTGCGAGTTGAGATAGAATATCTGAATGGCTTAAAGGATGGATCTGCAAAATGGTATTATAAGACGGGGAATATTTTTCGTTTGACGCAATATAAAAATGGAGAAAGACACGGTATTCAGAAAAAATTTTACGAGGACGGTGGTTTGATCTCTGAGTCCGAGTTTTTTGAAAATTATCCAGGAATAGGTTTAAAGGAGTATAGTAAATCGGGAAATGAAAGAAAAATCCGACCAAAAATTATAGTGGAAAAGAAGAAAACAAACCCTGATGGAAGTATTGTCTATCAAATTTCTGTTAATAATAAGGTTAAAGAAGTGGATTTCTTCACTGGCTTTTTAAAAAAAGACCGATTTATTCATGATAAAATGCTTAGGATCAATAAATTATCTAACATGGGGGTGGTTACCTTAGGGAAAGACCAACAGAAATTGTTGTTAAGCGCCAAGTATAAGACTAGGTATAACAATTATCGTGTATTGCAGGGCTATATTCAAAGATAAAGCAAATTCTCTGTTTTCAGACACCGCTAGAAATTGGTATATGAGCCTAGAATAAAAGTAAAACGTATTAAAATTTAGTTGCCCGTATTTATGGAAATAATACCCCAACTTAATCATTTTAAACCTATTGATCTTGCCCAGATGAATCGGGTTAAATTGTTGCGTAGATCCGACACCAAATATCTTATTTCTAAAACTGAGCTACTGGACTTTTTAGTTGATTTAGCGACTGATTATTTTGTCCTAGAGATAAAGGGAAAAAGAATTGCTTCTTACCACACAAAATACCTAGATACTCACATAAAAAGTTTTTACCATGAGCATCACCAAGGAAAACTTAAAAGACATAAGGTTCGCTTTAGAACATATTTAGACTCAGAATTGTCTTTTCTGGAAGTTAAACTAAAGTATAAGGCAAAAACCAATAAAAAAAGAATGATTACTGAGCCTAGTGATAGTCTTGATGAAGATCAAAAAAAGTTCCTGCGTCGGTGGATTCCACAAAATCCTATGGATCTTTTCACTAGTTTAGAGAATAGCTTTCAAAGAATTACCCTAGTTCACAAAACGGTAGAAGAAAGAGTTACTATAGACTTAAATTTGCTTTTTGTATCTGGTGAAAAGAAGGTAAAATTTAAAGATCAAGTAATTATTGAGATTAAGCAGAGTCACGTGAATAGAGATACTTTAATGAGTCGATTACTACGCTCCCAAGGTACTCGTAAGCTTCGAGTTAGTAAATATTGTATCGGCTGTATTTTGGTTGATCCAAGCTTAAAGTATAACCGTTTTAAATCAAGATTATTAAAAATTAACGAAATTAACCCAATATGGAATTTTTAGACGTTGAATTAATTAACCAGAAAGACATGGTCAAGCTTTTAACAAGGTTTTTGATTGACTTTTTTTTTACTTTTATCATTATTCGTGTGCTTTACTTTGCCTCAAATCGAAGAAAGGATTATTTGTTTACTTTTTTTGTCTTCAATATGCTTACTTTCTTTATTTGCTTCTTGCTCAGAAAAGTGCCTATGGAGCTGGGCTTTGCCCTAGGTTTATTTGCTGTTTTTGGTATACTACGATATCGGACAGAGCCTATTCCTATCAAGGAGATGACGTATCTTTTTATTGTGATTGGTCTGGCCATGATCAATTCCTTAGCCAACAAAAAAATATCTTGGGCAGAACTTATGTTTGTGAACTCAGCAGTTATGCTTTTGCCACTCAGTTTCGAAAAGCTTTTGTTTAATAATGAAGTACAATGTAAAAATATCATCTATGAACGAATTGACCTAATAAAATCCGATCAACGTCTCGAAATGATTCAGGATTTGCGATTTAGAACCGGATTAGATATAGTGAAAATCCATATTGGAAAGATTGATTTTTTGAGAGATGTAGCTACAGTGACTATTTTCTTCAAGGCAGATCCGACAGAAATAGAGTGGGGAACCAATCAATTGCAAGATGAGGAATAGTATTTTTCTTCTTTTTTTATTCGGTCTACCATTTGTAACTAATGCACAACAAGAAGATTTAGAGCTTTGGGGCTCCTTAAAATTTAGTAAAAAAGTTAGTAAAAAAGCGAAATTTGAGTTTGAGGAGCAAGTGAGGTGGTCCGACAGCATTAGCTTATACAAGAAAAGTTTTACAAATCTCTCCTTTGAATATAAGCTTCACAGAAGACATGCTATTACCATAAATTTGAGGCATACTGAAAATGCCGATAATGAAAAGTTTGCAAGACTTGGCCTAGATCTTCAATCTGATTTGAAGCTATACAAAAAGATATTGTTTTTGTGCCAACGAATTCGGGTACAAAAGTCTTGGGATGAGCGAAATTATCTCGATAAGTTTTATTTTAGAGCCAAATATGGTTTGGTCTGGAAGGGTAAATTTGCAAGTCCATATTTAGACCAAGAATTTTTCTGGAGAGCACAAAACGTTCAGGAGATTGACAAACAAAGAACCACTTTTGGCCTGACCATTCATATCTCTTCACAATTTCGGATGAAGTTTTTTGTAAGAAAACAAAGTGAAATCAATAGAAAGTCTCCAGACCAAATCACTGTGATTGGTTTTGGTTCTCAATATAAATTCTGAATTTAGTTTAACTTATCTTGAGTATATTTTTTTGGTCTCTTTGGAAAAATCACTTAGATTGCTTATTAATTAACTATGCCATGAAGACTAATTTATTTTGTTTGTTATTTCTTTTGTCTTTAAGTATTCTTGGACAAGACTGTCTCTTGCCTCAAGTTTATGAGGGACAGTCGACGGGTTCCAACATGACAGTGTTATTTCAAGAAAATTTTATTCAATCTGCTAATCTAAGTGCATCAAACCCTTATATGGTTGCTCAAACTCTTTCTGGATTAGTTGTAGGATCATGTTATCTGGCTAGTGATAGTTTGAATAATGGTATGCAATCAATGGCACTTTGGGGAGACGATGTAATCACAGATGATTTGGATGGAGCTCAAGAGGGCGATGCAATTAGCTTGCAAATAGTCGATGGAGTTGATGTTTTTTTGGTTAATATTAAAAGCTTTTCTTATACGAATAATGGCTTAAGTTTGGTCTCAAACGGGACTTTCACCTACCTCTGTTCTGGGGATATTTTTGGCTGTACCTTCTCATCTGCTTGTAATTATAACGTGAATGCAACTTCAGACGATGACTCCTGTGAGTATCCCGAAGTCTTTTATGACTGCAATGGGTTTTGTGTCAACGATGTTGATTCGGATGGGACTTGTGACGAATTAGAAATTTTAAGTTGCATGGAGCCTATGGCCTGCAATTACAATGCTGAAGCGACGGAAGCTGGAGAATGTACTTTCCCTAACCCTACTCTTTGTGAATCCTGTTCTGGTGAATTTGATGGAACAGGATTAGTTTTAGCCAACGAATTGGGGGCAGATGGAAATTGTATATATTTAGGTTGTACTGATCCCTCGGCGATGAATTTTGACTCAACAAATACCTTAGATGACGGCTCATGTGAATATCTCTCTCTAATACAGACGAACAGCAGTAACATGATTGTTTATCCTAATCCAGGAAAAGAAGCAATACATATATTAAGCCCAATGCATATTCGCGATATAAAAGTGGAATGGCAAAATACAATGGGCTCGGTTATTTTTTCGAAGTTTTATGACGAAATATATGCAAATCTGCCCCTGCAGATCGATATCCAAAGTATTCCGCAAGGAATCTACTTGCTAACCCTCTCTTCTTCAGTTGATACTGAGTATTTATTCTGGATAAAGCACTAAAAAGAATACTCTTTTCTTAGCTCTTTATATGTAGTATACTTCTTCCATTGCATAATTGTGATGATTGACCTACATTTACGCCCGTAATTGGTTCCAATATCTTTATATTTGTCCCAAGGAGTAACCCGAAATTAGTATTGTCCAGGAAATTATGTAGATGAAGAATTATCCAGAATATAGAGGATTAAATTTGCCACATATCGCTCAAGAAGTTTTGGCCGATTGGAAAAGAAATCAAATTTTTGAAAAAAGTATTTCCAGCCGAGAAGGAGCAAAGCCTTATGTATTTTTTGAGGGACCCCCTTCAGCCAATGGTATGCCTGGAATCCATCATGTCATGGCACGAAGCATCAAAGATATCTTCTGTCGTTATCAAACACTCAAAGGCTTTCAAGTCAATCGGAAAGCTGGATGGGATACTCACGGTCTTCCAGTAGAATTAGGTGTCGAGAAAGAATTAGGTATTTCAAAAGAGGATATAGGAACAAAGATATCTGTAGAAGACTACAATAAAGCTTGTCGAGAAACTGTAATGAGATATACTGATGTCTGGAATAAACTTACAGAAAAAATGGGGTATTGGGTGGATATGAAGGATCCGTATATTACATGCGAAAGTAAGTATATGGAATCTGTTTGGTATCTGCTTGCTGAGCTTTACAAAAAAGACCTTATCTACAAAGGATATACGATTCAGCCGTATTCTCCAGCAGCCGGAACCGGACTAAGTTCTCACGAATTAAACCAACCCGGATGCTACAAGGATGTGAAAGATACTTCTGCTGTAGCTTTGTTTAAAGCCACAAAAGAATCCTTGAGTCTACCTTCACTAAGAGATTTTCCTGGTGAATTATATTTTATTGCATGGACCACTACTCCTTGGACACTACCATCTAATACTGCACTTTGTGTAGGAGCCAAAATAGATTATGTTTTGGTGAAAACTTTTAATCAATATTCAGGAGATTCCATAAATATTATTTTGGCCAAGGCACTTGTGTCCAAACAACTTTCTGGAAAATATACAGCAGTAGATTCCCTTCTAGATCTCAATGACTACGAACATGGTTCAAAACACATTCCTTTCCTCATTTTAAATGAATTTAAAGGAAAAGAATTAGTTGGAGCTCGTTATGAACAATTACTCCCTTACGCCCAGCCATATAAAGACGCCGAACTTGCTTTTCAGGTTATTTCTGGAGACTTTGTTACCATAGAAGACGGAACCGGAATAGTTCACTGTGCCCCTACGTTTGGTGCTGATGACGCTCAAGTAGCTAAAGCTTTTAATGTACCGGGAATGTTGGTTCTAGATCAGCAAGAAAATCCTAGCCCCTTAGTTGATTTACAAGGAAGATTTGTTTCCGAAATGGGTCGACTTTCAGGTATGTATGTAAAAAATGAATATTATTCGAAAGGGGAAGTTCCCGAGCGTTCGGCAGATGTCGAAATTGCCATTCAATTGAAAGAGGAGGGTAAAGCTTTTAAGGTGGAGAAATATGAGCATTCGTATCCACATTGTTGGAGAACAGATAAACCAATTTTATATTATCCATTAGACTCCTGGTTTATAAAATCGACTCAGATGAAAGATCGTATGATCGAACTTAATAAGTCGATAAATTGGAAGCCTTTATCTACGGGAACAGGAAGATTTGGTAATTGGCTTGTCAATCTAAATGATTGGAACCTTTCTAGGTCTCGTTATTGGGGTATTCCAATTCCGATTTGGTCTACCGAAGAGGGCGATGAAAGAATTTGTATTGGTTCAGCCGCTGAATTATACGATGCATGCGATCATTCAGTTGAACAAGGAGTTATGGACAACAACCCTCTGGAAGATTTTGAGCCCGGAAATATGTCCAAAGATAATTACGACAAAATAGATCTTCATAAAAATTATATGGATCAAATTGTTTTGTGTTCTCCATCTGGAAAAGCAATGCGTAGAGAGTCTGATTTAATTGATGTTTGGTTCGATTCAGGATCTATGCCTTATGCCCAGTGGCACTATCCCTTTGAAAACAAAGAACTGATTGATCAGAACAGCTCATATCCGGCAGATTTTATAGCGGAGGGCGTAGACCAGACGCGTGGTTGGTTCTTTACACTTCATGCTATAGCTTCGATGTGTTTTGATTCGATTGCTTACAAAAATGTTATATCAAATGGTCTGGTTTTGGACAAAGCAGGACAAAAAATGTCTAAACGTTTAGGAAATGCCGTCGATCCATTTGAAACACTTAATACTTATGGTCCTGACGCCACTCGATGGTATATGATTACTAATGCACAACCTTGGGATAATTTAAAGTTTGACCTAGATGGAATAGTAGAGGTGCAGAGAAAATTCTTTGGTACGCTTTACAACACCTATTCCTTTTTTAGCTTGTATGCTAACCTAGATGACTTTTCTTTTAAAGAGGAAGAAATACGATTAGCCCAACGGCCAGAGATTGACAGGTGGATTTTATCTGAATTAAATTCACTTATGAGTCGGGTCGACAGGGCTTACGGAGAATATGAGCCGACAAAAGCAGGTCGGTTACTTCAGGAATTTGTTACCGAAAATTTGAGTAATTGGTATGTTAGATTATGTCGAAGACGTTTTTGGAAAGGAGAATATGCACTAGATAAAATTTCTGCTTATCAAACACTGTTTACTTGTCTGATCGAAATAGCTAAAATGTCTTCTCCTATTGCTCCTTTTTTTACTGATAGATTATATTTGGATTTAGTTAACGCAACAAGTCTACCCAAAGAAGAATCCATTCATTTGTCCTCCTTTCCAAGTTCCAATGAGTTATTTATCGATTTGGGTCTAGAGAAACGAATGCGTCTAGCTCAAAACATTACTTCGATGGTTTTGTCTCTAAGAAAGAAGGAGAAAATAAGAGTAAGGCAACCACTTCAGAAAATAATGATACCCGTTTCAGATACTCAAATGAAATCAGATCTTATTGCCATGAAAGATCTATTACTTTCAGAGGTTAATGTGAAAGAACTAGAGTTCTTCTCTGAGGAATCCAGTATGCTTATTAAGGAAATCAAAGTAAACTTCAAAACTCTGGGTCCGAAGTTTGCAAAGAAAATGAAGCTCATTGCCAAAGCGATTACCGCTTTCACACAAGCAGATATAAAATGCTTAGAAGATGACCAATCTTACCTACTATCAATTGAGGGGGAAGATGTTGAGATTAATTTGGATGATGTATTTATTAGCTCACAAGACATTCCGGGCATGTTGGTCGCTAAAAATAAAGGAGTGACTGTAGCCCTAGATATTGGTATGAATGATGCTCTAATTGAGGAGGGTATTGCTAGAGAGTTAGTGAACCGAATTCAAAATCTTCGAAAAGATTCCGGGTTTGAGTTGACTGATAGAATCCAAGTTGAGATTTTACAAAACGAAAAAATGCAAGCTGCCTTAGCTTCCAATAAATCATATATTTGTGGAGAGACACTTGCCGATGAATTAAATATTTGCACTGATAAACCAAATAATTCTGTTCTCGTTGAATTTGACGATATAATAACCTATATTGCTATAAAAAAATAGCCGAATAAACCCTTCTAAATGAGCCTTTATTATGGAAGTTAGTAAAAGATATTCAGCCAAAGATTTAGCTGAGTTTAAAGACCTGGTGATGGAAAAAATTGATTCTGCAAATAAAGATTTAATGCGGCTTCGAGATTCTATTTCACAAGGAGCCGGAAACGGAACCAATGATACATATTCTTCTTTCAAAGCTTTTGAGGAAGGATCAGAAACACTCTCTAAGGAATCAAACTCACTTTTGGCTCAACGCCAAGAGAAGTTTATCAGAGATCTACGAAATGCATTGATTCGAATTGAGAACAAAACCTACGGAATTTGTAGGGTGACAGGTAAACTTATAAATAAAGAGCGGCTTAAATTGGTTCCTCATGCCACCCTCAGTATTGAGGCAAAGCAAATGCAGAACAGAAATAAATAGTCAGTTTGAAGAAATCAGTATGTATTATTTTACTCGTATTAATTGCGGATCAATCCTTAAAGATTTGGGTAAAAACGCATATGTACTTGGGTCAAGAATACCATATTTTTGATTGGTTTTATATTCATTTTACTGAAAATAATGGTATGGCTTTCGGAATGGAATTCGGTGGTTATTATGGCAAATTGGCTCTTAGCTTATTTCGTGTTATTTTTGTTGGCTTCATGATTTCTTATTTGTGTAAATTAGTAAAGAAAAATGCTGATGGGATTGTGATTATATGTTTGTCATTAATTTTGTCTGGTGCACTTGGCAATATAATAGACGGTGTCTTATATGGACATATTTTTTCTGAAAGTTTTCGGCAAATTGCTTCTTTTCTTCCTGCCTCAGGCGGCTATTCCACCTTCTTTTTTGGGCGCGTAGTGGACATGTTTTATTTTCCGCTTTTCAAGGGGTACTTTCCAGATTGGATTCCTCTATTAGGAGGTGATTACTTTGTTTTTTTCAGACCGGTTTTTAATATTGCCGATGCAGCGATTACAATAGGGGTAGGAACCATGATATTTTTTAAAAACCGCGTGATGAATGAACTTGAAGCATGATTTGAAAAACTTATCGATGACCTGGAATTGAAGCGATAAGTTTTTTTGTATATGCTGATTTTGGGTGAGCAAACAATTCTTCAGGATATCCTTCTTCCTTAATTATTCCATCTTTGAGTACTATAATTCTATCACAGAAATGTTTAACTATGTTCAGATCATGGGAAATGAATATGTAGCTAAGTGAAAACTGCTCTTTAAGTTCGTTTAAAAGATTCAATACTTGGGCTTGAATCGATACATCCAATGCCGAGACAGATTCATCGCAAATGATTATTTTTGGCTGAAGCGCTAGTGCTCTAGCAATAACGATTCGCTGCTTTTGTCCGCCAGAAAATTCATGTGGAAATCGATCAATATGATTTGTTTCTAACCCTACTTTTTCAAGGAGATTAATGGCTATTTTCTTTCTTTCTTTGCTTGATTTTCCAATTTTGTGTACCTGCATGATTTCAATAAGCATTTGTCCAATCCTAATTTTTGGGTTTAGTGCACTAGCTGGATCTTGAAAAATCATTTGTACTGATTTTCTGAAGTCAAACAACTCTGTCCTAGATAATGTGTCAATCTTTTTTTTTGAGAAAATAATTTCTCCATCGTCTTGCATTTCAAGCTGAATTATACATTTGCCTAGCGTACTTTTTCCACTACCAGATTCTCCTACGATCCCAAGTGATTCTCCTTTAAACAGCGATAAACTGAGATTTTGTAAGGCTATAATTTCGTGATTTTTACCAAATAACTTTTTGGTCTTGTAGCGTTTAGAAATATTTTTTAGTTCTAGAAGGGCTGAAGTTTTATAGTATCGTTGTCTTCGTTTCTTGGTTTCTTCTATGCTATCTTCTTGTAGTGCATAAAATTCAGACAAATCAAAGCCTTTCTTGTCCATGAAGTCGTTTACTGTAGGTAGTTTTTTAAGTATTTTATTTGGCTTGGGGCGACAAGCCAACAGAGCCTTAGTGTAAGAGTGAATTGGTTTCGAAAAAAGTTCTTTGGCTATTTTTAACTCTATTAAAACACCTTGTTTGATAACTGCTATACGATCGGCATAACTTCGCACTAATTCAAGGTCATGACTGATGAAAAGACAAGCCATTTTCTGCTTTTTTTGGAGCTGAGTAATAAGAGATAGAATTTCTTTTTGAATAGTCACATCTAATGCTGTTGTTGGTTCATCAGCAATAAGAAGTTTGGGACTACAGGAAAGTGCAATAGCAATCATGACACGCTGTTTTTGTCCTCCCGAAAGCTGATGAGGGTATATTTCATAGATTCGCTCTGGGTCTTTTAATTCAACTTCTTGGAAATGTTCTAGACACTTTTTTTTATTTTTACTTTTGGTTAGTTTAAAATGTTGGTCGATGGTTTCGGATAACTGGCTTCCGCATGTCATTTTAGGGTTAAGAGCTGTCATAGGCTCTTGAAAGATCATCGCTATTTGTTTGGCTCGAATTGATTGTAGTTTTTTTTCGCTTAGATGATGAATCGCTTGCTTTTCATTTTTGTGGTCAAACAAAATTTCTCCAGCGATATTTATCGCCGAATTTTTTCTAATAAGCCCCATACTAGCAAGTCCAGTTAAAGATTTCCCTGATCCAGACTCTCCCACCAAAGCAAGAGTTTCTCCTTCATATATAGTTAAATTTAGAGAATCCAGAACTTTTTGATCTCTTTGATTATTTTTAAAAGTAATCGATAGATTTTTGATATGGAGAATAGGTGAGCAGACAGCTTTCATTTTAGATTTTATCAAGATAAAAAATTATAATATTAATAAATTTATCTTGGGAAGATAGTAAGAGATTTTAATGAAGACCAAATGAAATTTCATGTTGTTGCATTAGCACTAATTTTAAATTATATTTTTTCTAATAGACAGAGATTACTAATTTTAAGTCAATTTCGTTAAACATTTGTCTTGTCAAAGTGTTTAATAATCTGTTCAATGTAGAATTCCATGTCTGTTAAAGACTCAGAATCGTAACTATCTTTTTTATGCCCCAATCGAGTAGCCACTAAATTAAGTTGAGGGACTGATATGACGTACTGTCCATTTACTCCTCGCATACAAAAAACAGGATATTTGTATTCTGTCCCATATAGCCACCAAGAATAACCGTAAAAAGTTTCCAGGTCAGCTTTAAGCGAATTTTTTACATAAGAAGAATCAACTAATTGATGGCCTTTCCAACTACCTTGATCCATGTATAATTGTCCAATCCGAGAAAAGTCTAGTGCATTTGAATTGAGACAACAATAGGCTTTTTCTATTCCTCCTTTTTTGTCTAACATCCATTCTGCATCGGATTGAGCCCCCAAAGGTTTCCATAATTTTTCTGAGGTATATTCACTCAATTTTTTTTTGGTAGCCCGTTCTAATATCATGGCTAGTATTTGTGTGTTTCCACTTTTATATTTGTAAAACTTACCTGGCTCTTCAGTAAAATCTACACTAAACATCAGCTCGTTTAATTTAGAGGTAAAGTAAGCATTTGCAGTAATACCAAGGGGGTTATAATAATCTTCATCCCAATCAATACCAGAGGACATTGTGACTAAGTGTTTGATGGTCACTTCTTTGTTAAAATGTTGACCCTCTCGATCGTATTCGGGGAGAAAATCAATCATTTTTTGATCGATATTTTCAATAAAACCTTCATCGATAGCCACCCCAATCAAGATGCTTACCACAGATTTTCCCATCGAAAAAGAGTTCGTTCTCGAGGTTCTAGACCCTATGCCCCAGTATTCTTCATATATTAGGCTGTCATTTTGAATAACTGTAAGGGCGATAGATTCATTTTTTTCTAACCTGAGTCTGAAGTTTTCATCTAGTTTTTTCTGATTATAATCTTCTGCAATTGGCCAGGGTTCTTTTTTTTCAGATGTAATGATGCGGGTATCGAAAAATTTGATGTCTTCAATTGTTGCGGTGATATTTCCATTTAAGTAACCTACTTCAATTGCCTTATAAACAAAACTTTTTCCAGACATCAAGATGTATATATTTAAAAAAATAAACACCGTAAGGAGAATTTTTAGCACAAGATTAATATATTTCATAGTAAGTAAATATAGCTAAATCTTCTTTGTTTCAGGAATAATTAAATTACAAAAGATTAAGATAAGTCCAAATTAAAACTCAATAAACTATAATAATCGCATTTCGAATAAATGAGAGAGATGAAACTTAACTTTTTCTTGAACTTCTGTCATTTCTAAATGTTTTCCCAATTCTTTTTCTAGGGAAGTTACAGCCTTATCTTTAATACCACAGGGGATAATATTAGAAAAGTAGTTTAAGTCTGAATTGACATTAAAAGCTAATCCATGCATAGTTACCCAGCGACTGGACCGAACTCCTAGAGCACAAATTTTTCTAGCACGGGGATTGTCCCAATCTAGCCATACCCCAGTCGATCCTTGAATACGTCCTGCAATTAAACCATACTCTTTTATAGTGAGAATGACAGCTTCTTCTAGAAGACGAAGATATTTATGAATGTCAGTAAAGAAATTATCTAAATCAAAAATTGGGTAGGCGACCAACTGTCCTGGCCCGTGATAGGTTATGTCTCCTCCTCTATTTATTTTATAAAAACTTGCTCCTTTGGCGCTAAGTTGTTTTGCATTTACCAATAAGTGTTTTATTTGGCCGCTTTTGCCCAGAGTATAAACATGAGGGTGTTCACAGAAAATTAGTTTACTTCGAGTTTTTCTATGTGAGTTTTCAGATGGATCTATTTTTCTGTTGGCACGTTTGACATCAATGATGCTTTGAAATAATTCTTCCTGAAAATCCCAAGCTTTTTTGTAGTCAATCAGCCCTAAATCTATAAAGTCTACTTCTTGCATGTATAGATAGGGAATTAATTGTTTTTTTCCTTTTATGAAAAGAAACACAAATCCTTAAGTCCTAACTTAAAAATTAGCGAGCGCTCCTTTTAATTTATTGATAACATTAATTTCTTCAGCTACGACTCCATTCATTTGAGAGAGAAGGAATGAAATATGATCGCCCACATTCACCAAAAAGAATGTTTTTTCTATCATAGATTCTCCTTTGGATGAATATTCTATCACAGATGATGTATATTCTGAAACCACCTGCTTGTTCATATCAATTCTTTTTTGGTTGCGAATGTAATCAGTATCATTTTTGAAGAAAATAACCGCCAGTTTTTCATTTTTAGATCTCCAGCCAACTAGTTCATTGTGATTCATCTCTGGAATTATTCCGTGCCAAGCCAACATTTTCGAGTTTTCGTTGAGTTGTTGACGGAATCGCACTGCCATCCCCTCAAACCCATCACAGGCATAAATAATTGGTATTTTTCCTTCTAAAATGTTCGCAATTTTTAATGCATCAGATTTAATTTCCTCTTGATATAAATCAATCAAGTCTGCAGCTTTAGATATTTCAGACTTAAAATAATGACCAATTAATCCGTAATGTTCGAGTGAGTAAAAAAGTTGTGTAATAGAATAACCCATCATTGCTCGAGGAGATTCTGCGCTGGGAAGTTGTATATAATTTAATTGATATTCTTTAGCCAAGTCAATCAACTTTCCACCGGAACTTATACACATTATTTCAGCTCCGTTTTTTTTTGCTTGATGAAAGGCCTCTAATGTTTCTTCTGTGTTTCCAGAAAATGAGGAGCAGATGACCAGAGTCTCCTGGTTGACAAAGCTAGGTAAATAGTACCCCTTATTTGTTAAAATTGGGACCGAACAATTTTTTGCCGCCAACTCAGAAACCATAGTCCCGCCGATCCCAGACCCTCCAAGGCCAGTAATCATAACATTTTTAATGGTTTTTTTTGTTTGCTTTAGAGACGCTTGTTCTCCAACTTCAAGTGCATGTCTAAGCTGATTCCCAAATCCTAAAATTAATTCTAACATATTGCCAAATTTTATAGTTTTTGTATGGTATTTTAGTTGCGAAGTTAAAATATTTATCTCTCAAAAGTTTGGTATATTTACTCAAATTTTCAATTTATGAGTAGACCAATGTCAGAACAAGAACTGGGACGAAGAGAATCTCTTAATAAATTAAGAGATATAGGTATTAATCCCTACCCAGCAGCAGCATTTCCTGTGAATTCATACACTAAGAATATCCTTGAGAAATATGAAGAGGGAAAAGAAGTGTGTTTGGCTGGTCGACTAATGGGTCGTCGCATTATGGGAAAAGCCTCTTTTGCTGAACTTCAAGATGCTCACGGTCGAGTCCAATTGTATTTCAATCGTGATGAGATTTGCCAGGGAGAAGATAAATCTATGTACAATGATGTATTCAAAAAATTATTGGACATGGGAGATTTTATTGGGGTTAAAGGAAGTCTTTTTAAGACACAAGTTGGTGAGATCTCGGTGATGGTTAAAAGCCTTACACTACTATCAAAATCGTTAAAACCTCTTCCAGTAGTCAAAACAGACGACACGGGTAATGTATATGACTCCTTTTCTGATCCGGAACTTCGCTATCGCCAGCGATATGTCGATTTAGTTGTGAACGGTGGCGTTAAAGAAACTTTTGTAAAGCGTGCAAAAATAATTAACAGCATGCGAAATTTTTTTAATGAGCATGAGTATTTAGAGGTGGAGACTCCTGTTCTTCAGCCTATCCCTGGTGGAGCTTCTGCGCGACCCTTTATTTCTCACCATAATGCCCTTGACATTCCTCTATACCTTCGAATTGCCAATGAGCTTTATTTAAAGAGGTTGATTGTTGGCGGTTTTGACGGAGTATATGAGTTTGCCAAAGCCTTTAGAAACGAGGGAATGGATAGAACACACAATCCCGAATTTACCATGTTAGAAATTTACGTGGCCTATAAAGATTATCACTGGATGATGAATTTTACAGAGGAAATGATTCAACGAGTTGCTATTGATGTTAATGACAGTACGGAGATACTTGTTGGAGAAATTCAGATCAGTTTTAAAGCTCCTTTTGCTAGAGTGACGATGACTGAGGCAATTAAATCTCACACAGGTTTTGATATTACGGGAATGAATGAAGCCCAGTTGAGGGATACTTGTTCTAAACTGCATATCACAACCGATCCAAGCATGGGTAAAGGCAAGTTAATCGATGAGATTTTTTCGGAAAAATGTGAAGCGCATTATATTCAACCTACTTTTATTACAGATTACCCCATTGAAATGTCGCCCTTGTGTAAAGTGCATCGTGATGATCCTAGTTTGACTGAACGTTTTGAATTGATGATCAATGGAAAAGAAATCGCCAATGCATATACTGAATTAAACGACCCCATCGATCAGAGAGAAAGGTTCGAAGAGCAACATAAATTGTCTACCAAAGGCGATGATGAAGCAATGTTTATCGATCAAGATTTTTTGAGAGCCCTGGAGTACGGAATGCCTCCTAGCTCTGGAATGGGTATTGGTATAGATCGTTTTGCTATGCTTTTAACTAATCAACCGTCTATTCAAGAAGTCTTATTTTTCCCCCAGATGCGACCTGAACATTTTTCTCAGGATGTGAAATCCTCTGATTTTGAAGCTATCGGCATTCCGTCTTTATGGTCTGCTATTGTGATTGAAGCTGGATTTGAAAGCCCGGAAAGTCTAAGAAAACAAAAGGTTACTAAAGTTCATCAGATACTTAACGGGTTTAGGAAGAAGAATAAATTAGATATTCCTGCATTATTGTTAGAAGAAGTAGAAGCATGGTATACTTGATTCAGATTGTAAAAAAAGCTTATTTTTTTTTACGTTGAATTTTAATTGATTCTACGTGTACTCTTTTAAATATCTCTTTGATGAATTCTTGGTTCAGACCTCTTTTTTCTGCTTCTTTAATTAATGACGGTAAAATTTCACCCCACCTATCACTTTGAAGAATCGCCACATTTTCTTTTCGCTTTAAATGTCCTATTAGCTCTGATACTGACATCCTTTCGTTAAGAATTTCAATTAGATTATTGTCTAGAACATCTAGTTCACTTCTAAAAATATTTAGTTTTTGTTGAAATGTTTTTTTGTTACTTGTGACTTGTGGAATCACTATTCGATTCATTAACTCGAGCAGTTCAATGGGGTTAATTTGCTGTTTTGAATCACTCCATGCTTTGTCGGGATCAAAATGAGTTTCTATCATCAGTCCGTCGTAGTTTAAATCTAAAGCTGTTTGAGATGTATCAAGTATAGCATCTCTACGGCCACAAATATGAGATGGATCTAAAATTAGAGGTAAATGAGGGAACTCTTTTTTTAGTTCAATTGGGATGTGCCATTCTGGTTTATTTCTGTAATAGAGAGCTTCATAACTTGAAAATCCACGATGTACAGCCCCGATATTTTCAATTCCAGCAGATATAATTCGCTCTATTCCTCCCAACCATAAACTTAAATCAGGATTGACTGGATTCTTGACGAGCACTATTTTGTCAGTTCCTTGAAGTGCATCAGCTATTTCCTGAACCGCAAATGGATTCACAGTTGTTCTAGCTCCAATCCATAGAAGATCAACATTGTGCTTTAAAGCTTTCTCCACATGGTTAGCATTTCCAACTTCAGTTGCAACTTTGAGATCAAAATTTTTCTGAACTTTTTCTAACCATTGTAAGCCGTTCTCTCCGACTCCCTCGAATCCTCCGGGTCGGGTTCGAGGTTTCCAAATACCAGCACGGAAGAAGCTAGGCTTAATCTTATTCTTATTCAAAGACTCTGCAGTGAGCATAACTTGTTCTTCTGTTTCTGCACTACAGGGACCTGCTATAAGAAAAGTACTGTCTAAACTTAAATGGTCTAGCCAGTGACGGTTTTCTTTTTTTATTTGCAAACTTTTTTTCACTAACGCAAGTTAATATATCTCTTCAAAAAGGCTGCTTTTACTATATTAATTATAGTTTAATTTTTTCTTCTATTTCCACTTAAATTTTAACTTTATTTTTGTGTGCGTGAATCAATATAGATTCAATAATAATCAATGTTCAATTATCAATTATGATTCTTGTTTTTAGGCCATGTATTGAGTTTTTATTTATATTTGCCCCCTAAACAACTAATTAAACAAAGATTATGCAATCAATAATGATTTATATGCCAATTTTAATGGCAATTATAGGACTACTTTATATGGTAGCAAAAAAATCTTGGGTTATGAAGCAAGATGCTGGAGATGGAAAAATGAAAGAGATTTCCGACTACATATATGAAGGTGCTCTGGCATTTCTGAAAGCAGAATACCGACTTCTTACTTTTTTTGTAATAGGTGTTAGCGCATTACTTTTTCTTGTCTCGACCATTGTCCCATCAACTCATTGGCTTATTGTAGTAGCTTTTATTGTTGGCGCTTTTTTCTCTGCTCTTGCGGGAAATATGGGAATGAAAATTGCCACCAAAACTAATGTTAGAACTACGCAAGCTGCTAGAACAAGTCTACCTAATGCCTTAAAAATTTCTTTTGGTGGTGGGACAGTTATGGGTCTGGGTGTCGCTGGTTTATCCGTTTTGGGTTTAACGTTTTTCTTTATTGTTTTCTACCAATTCTTTATGGATGGCCAGTGGACTAACAGTCAAGATATGACCGTTGTATTAGAAACCTTAGCTGGATTTTCTTTAGGTGCTGAGTCCATTGCTCTGTTTGCTAGAGTAGGTGGTGGTATTTATACTAAAGCTGCTGATGTTGGAGCAGATTTAGTTGGAAAAGTAGAAGCTGGTATTCCTGAAGATGATCCTAGAAATCCTGCTACTATTGCAGATAACGTTGGGGACAATGTAGGAGATGTAGCGGGTATGGGAGCTGACTTGTTTGGTTCTTATGTGGCGACAGTTTTAGCTGCTATGGTCTTAGGGAACTATGTGATTGAGGTTAATGATATCAATATCTTCAATGGATTTGGTTCTATAGGGCCTATTCTTCTTCCGATGTCTATTGCTGGAGCTGGAATTGTAATTTCACTTTTGGGTAGCTTGTTAGTCAGTATAAATGACAATGATGCCAAAGAAAGTGAAGTAATGGGTGCACTTAATAAAGGAAACTGGATTTCTATTGCCTTGGTTGCAGCTACATGTTATGGATTAGTCACGTGGATGCTTCCTGAGACAATGAAAATGAATTTCTTCGAAACAGGTGGAAATGTATTGAAAGATATTAGTTCACTTCGTGTGTTTTATGCAACTATTGTCGGATTGATAGTTGGGGGAGTTATTTCATCTGTGACGGAGTATTACACAGGTTTAGGAAAAAAACCGATTTTAAATATTGTTGAAAAATCTGCTACTGGTGCAGGAACCAATATCATTGCTGGTCTTGCCACTGGGATGATTTCTACTTTTCCGACAGTAATATTGTTTGCTTTAGCTATTTGGTCTTCTTATGCTTTTGCGGGTTTCTATGGTGTTGCTATGGCCGCCTCAGCAATGATGGCTACAACAGCCATGCAATTAGCTATCGATGCTTTTGGACCTATTGCTGATAATGCTGGAGGAATTGCTGAAATGAGTGAGCAAGATCCAATTGTAAGAGAACGAACAGATATATTAGATTCTGTTGGGAATACTACCGCTGCTACAGGGAAGGGATTTGCTATTGCTTCTGCAGCATTAACCTCATTGGCTCTATTTGCTGCATATGTTACATTTACAGGTATTGACGGGATTAATATCTTTAAAGCCCCAGTATTAGCTATGTTATTCATTGGAGGAATGGTTCCAGTTGTATTTTCTGCTCTTGCCATGAATGCGGTAGGTAAAGCAGCTATGGAAATGGTTTATGAGGTAAGAAGACAGTTTAAAGATATTCCCGGAATTATGGAAGGAACCGGTAAGCCTGAGTATGATAAATGTGTCGAAATTTCTACACAAGCATCATTAAAAGAAATGATGTTACCCGGAATTTTAACAATAGGTTTTCCCTTGGTAATTACTTTTTTACCTATATTATTTGGAATGGACCACTTGATGATTGCTGAAATGTTAGGTGGTTATATGGCCGGAGTAACAGTTAGTGGTGTCCTTTGGGCCATTTTCCAGAATAATGCTGGAGGAGCTTGGGATAATGCTAAAAAATCTTTTGAAGCTGGAGTGATGATTAATGGTGAAATGACGCACAAAGGTTCCGCTGCTCACGAGGCAGCTATTACCGGAGATACTGTAGGAGATCCTTTCAAAGACACCTCTGGTCCTTCGATGAATATATTAATCAAGTTGACATGTTTAATCGGTCTAGTGATTGCCCCTATCTTAGGTGGAGATAGTCACTCAAAAGATAAAATAGACGAGCCCATGACTATTGAAATAAATACTGATATCCCCGTAGAATTATCTCAGGAAGTAAAAGATGTGTCTCTTGAAATTCTCAATTGAGCAAATATATCTTTAAACATAAATGTTAACAAAAAGGCCTTCTTTATTTTGTAGGTCTTTTTTGTGCGTAAAAAATAATATCATAAAAAATTTCTTTCGCTAGGGTAATTTATCATCTAGTAAGTCTATTCAATTATATATTATGACTAATATTTAAGGAAAAAAAAGTATCTGTTACAATGAGTCATATTAACGGTAGATTCGTTTTAATATTACTTGTTTGGAATCTGGGCCATATATACTAAATATTCATACTAAAAGAAGGAAATTTGCAGAAAAAACCCCTTATTGGCTTGTGAGATATTATCTAATACTTTTTTTAGTATAATTTAATTTCTATATTTATAATCATGAATAAACGAAAATATTTTATAAAATTAGGGGATTTCCCAATCAATTTCCAAGTCCCAATTTGCTCTTAATTTTAGATGTTCTATGTAATAATAGACTTTTTCAGGAAAAAGATTTTCATGATAATTTCCTGGGTTCCATTTTCCATCTTTGTTGTCGTCTTTGGTTAACCGAATTTCATAATTATCGGGAAGAAGTTCGTTAAATATTAGTGTCTCGTCCTGACTTAATCTTTCTATCACCACTCCTTCTTTTATGATCTCCAAAAAATAATTTTGGATGTCTGTTGTTAAATTAATTTCAATTTTTGACAAAGAGCTTTCACCTTTAGTATAGTACATGAATTCGCAACTATCTGATATGCAATTATTTAAACCGTATAATGCCCCTTTCTCAAGTTTAAGCTGGTATGTTTTATCTTCTTCTTTTTGAAAGTCAAGTTCTAGAAAGAAGTCATCATAGTCAATTTCAAAATTAATAGGTATACTGTCACTCATCAAATTAATTTTACTGATGTCTAGCAATAAAATAGGAGAAGAACATTCAAGTTGAATTTTATCATTTTTTTTTAGATAACCTTCCTTTAATGAAAAAATATGAAGAGGGAACTTGACCAAGGTATCTTTAATAACTAAAATAGAGTCTGTTTGATTTTTAAATTCGGCGATGACATATGCAGAATCTACTTCCATATGATGGGGCCAAACAAAAAGACTGTCATGACTTATCTTACTAAAATAATTTATCTCAGGGAAAGAATACAGTCTTGCAGAATCAAGATGTTTATTAAAAGCCCAATGTAAACGCCCCAAATCTTTTGACTCTAGTACTTTAAGTTTTTTCTCTTCTTGATAGAACCAAAGGTCTTGTTTGAGGCTATCCTCCATTTCTAGTATTTGGTCGTGAAAGGCGATTTTTTCAGATGCAGGGTCAAAAAGTTTATTTCCATTGAGGTCTTCAAATCCAATCAATTCATACGATCCGGCTTGAATAAAATTTAATTGATATTTATTCAAATCATCTATTAGACTAGTGTAATTTGGCTTCGATATATAAAGACTTGAATCCTTAACCAGTGATTTTTTTTTATATAAGCCTACAGAAAAGCCTTTTAAATTAATGTTTTCAGGAGTAGAGAATACTTCCCCACTAATTCCAAGAGAATCAATCTTTTCTCCGGTACTAAAAACCATAGAAAAATTTGATAGGATATTTCCTTCATGGAAATCCGCAATCCCATTTCCAAAGTTAAAAGTGTAAGTTGTGTTGGGTCTTAATTTTTCTTTTAGTCTAATAATGAGGTTTTTACTCTTAATAAAAATCTCAGGTTTCTCTTCTAATGGGGGAGAAACCAAAAGTTCATTGGAGAAGTCTCTTAAGGTAAAATATTCATCAAATGAGAGCTTTATCTGCTTTGGGTTTACTCCAGTAGCAAAGGGTTCGGGATACACCTTAATAATCTTAGGGGGTAATATGTCTTTATCTCCTCCAGAAGGAGATTGAATGCTAGCACAGTGCCATAAAGTAAGTGAACTTGACACTAAAAAAAATAAATATTTAAAAAAAGAGATCACGAATAAATGGTTCTTTTTAGGTGAGATTTTTTATTTAAAAACGCCAATCATAATTTTCTAAATTTTCTATGCAGGCAATTAGAAGATTTATTGACTGAAGAATATCATCTTTGTGTGCCATTTCGATTACTTGATGAATATGACGAGTCGGTATTGATACAGCTCCAGCAATAGATCCTCCTGGGCTACTTCTTTGAATCCCCATAGTGTCAGTTCCTCCCGCTGGAAGTATTTCCATTTGTGTTTTAACTTTGTTTTTAGAGGCGATTTCTTTCATGTATTTTACCATTCTGTAATCACAGATAGTTCTGGAATCCATTATTTTTATAGCGGCTCCTTTTCCTAATTCAGTGACTCTTTCATGCGCAGGAGCCCCGGGTACGTCATATGCAATAGTTGTATCGAGACCAAAGCCGAAGTCCGGTTTAATTTCCATTGCAGATACTTGTGCACCTCTTATTCCTACTTCTTCCTGAACAGTAAATACCGCATAAACATCGAAAGGAAATGATTTGAGTAGTTTAAGCGTCTCAATTAAAATGAATACCGATACTCGGTTGTCTATAGATTTACAATTCACACAATCGCCCATTTCAATTAATTCTCTTTCACGGGTGATAGGGTCTCCTACTGAAATATATTTTTCAACTTCTTTTTTTGACATACCCAGGTCAATAAAGTAGTCTGTAGTTTTTGGAACCCTAGAACGTTCCTCGGCGGACATAACATGAATTGGTTTGGAGCCCATCACACCAATCAAGTCTTTTTTCCCATGAAGAATCACTCTTTGGGCTGTTAACGTTTTTGGATCAAAACCTCCTAATGTATGAAACCTGACAAAGCCATTGTCGTCTATGTGAGTTACAATAAATCCAATTTCGTCCATGTGTGCAGCAATCATGACTTTTTTTTCAGAATTTTGTCCGCGTTTAATTGCAGTTACATTTCCTAGGTTGTCGACGCTAACTTCGTCAACAATTCCAGAGATTTCTCTGAGAACTAATTGTCGAACTCGATGTTCAAATCCGGGAGCTCCAGCAGTTTCACAGATTGATTTTAATAGGGAAGTATTCATAGTTTAATTATTCTATTCTACTTATTTTTAGCATGTTTGTCATTCCTTTTTCTGTAATTGGCATACTTGCAATATTGACAACATAGTCACCTTTTTGGACTACTTCTTTGTTTAGTATAAGTTGTTTGCTATCTGAAATAGTCTCGTCTGTACTTTCAAAATCATTATAGTAATAACCTCGAACTCCCCAAAATAGACTCAATGTATTCATGATTTCTTTATTGTTTGTGAAGACACATATTTTACAGGGGGGGCGGAAGCTTGAAATCTTAAGTGCGTTATAGCCAGAGTGTGTTAGGGTAATGACCGC
>TARA_Y100000385_G_C13109718_1_pt1 | contig 31400 bp, 50 predicted proteins | sample TARA_Y100000385 | Tara Oceans TARA_Y100000385 (sample SAMEA2620980) | marine metagenome | biome: marine biome (ENVO:00000447); feature: surface water layer (ENVO:00002042); material: "saline water (ENVO:00002010), including plankton (ENVO:xxxxxxxx)" | depth 5 m
GGTAACAAGCATCATAAATAACATACATTAAAAGACTATGTACAATTATTGTACTATATTAGTATAGTGTATATGTATATATATAGTATATGTACAATTAATGTACATTGTACAATATATGTTTTATTTTGAAACGACCAAGAAAAACGATGCCAAAAACAGCAAAAAAACCTACACGATCTAAACTTGTAAAGAAGTTAGATGTAGTCTTTAGTCAGTATATTAGGTTATCTAATGCAGACAAAAGAGGTATTTGTACCTGTGTAACGTGCGGTAAGCAAGGACATTGGAAGAACGATGGGATACAAGCAGGACACTTTATGAGTCGTAAGCATTACTCGACAAGGTGGAATGAGGATAATGTAAAACCCCAGTGCGTCAAGTGCAATATGTATAATCAGGGCGAACAATACCGTTACTCTTTATATTTAGGTAAAGCTACAAGTGACTTATTACACAAAAAGTCGCAAGAAATTGTTAAGTTTTCTACATACGAACTACAAGAAATGATTGATCATTATACAGAAAAAATAAAAATGCATAGTTATAAGTGACGTTGTTTGTGTTTATTTGCATATATTAGCCTTACAATTACTATAATTGTGTGTTATTTCTTCCAAACTGAAACGGGTTGCGGGTTCTTATCTGCTTCCCGTTTTTTTTATTCAATATTTTTTATTATATTTGAAATAAGTATAATTTAAAACACACAAATTATGAAATTTTGGAGAACAGATTACGAAGAATGGTATTGGTCAAATAGATCAGATGCCGAATTAAGACGTACAATGTACGATACAGGATTATTAGATCCAGAACGTGCGGATGCTCGAAGAGAGTTAATGAGAAGAACACACAATCAAAAGATCAATGACACACTCAGCAGACGTATTGAGATTGCGTAACCAAGAAATTGAAGCGTTACGTAGTAAAGTGCAAGAATTAGAAGCACGGGTAGAAGTATATGAATCACAATTAGAATTATTTAGAAATGAAGACAAGTAGAGTAACAGAAGTTTTTGCAGCAAACCCCCCAACGTGGGCAAACCCAAAAGACGGGGGTGTATTTAACAGATGGGAAGCAAGATTTGCCAACGGTGAACAATACACGTTTTTAGCGCGTGGTGAGTTTAAGAAACAGGTAGGTGAAGATGCAACGTATGAGGTTAAGAATGAACAGATGAAAACAGCGAAATTGATACAGGAAATGAAAACACAATTTAAGCCTCAGGTTTTTGGGAAAAGCAATACACGTGATGATAAGACACAACAGTATATCATTAGACAAAGTAGTGCAGCAACGGCATCACAGTTTTTTCAACAGCGTACAGCAGACACGCAAGAAGTTTTAGAGTTTGCAAGACAAATAGAACAATATGTTAACAATGGATAAAGTATATACAGATGGTTTTTTCGGTAAACAAGCAGAAACCGATAGACAAAGAGAGTTTATAGTCTCAAGATGCTCAATACACGTAGAGGATTTTAAGAGTTTTTTAGACAAAAGTAAACAGTACGTGAATGACAAAGGTTATATACAGTTTGATTTAAAGAAATCGATGAAAGACCCAAGTCGTTTTTATGGAGAAGTAAACACGTACAAGCCGAAAAATGGTGATAAAGTTACGGCAAAGGATCACAGCCCAGACCGTGATAGTAATGCAGATTTACCATTTTAGATTAACATTTGTAAGAGGGGGTTTTTTGCCCCCTTTTTTTATTGAATAAACACACAATGATAGTAGAATTTAAAGACCAATTAAAGAAGATTAATGACGTACGTTCAGGTAAGTTAAAAGAAGGATTAAGACTAGGGATACCAGAGATAGATGAACATTATAGATTTAAGTTTACAAATTTTAATGTTATATTAGGACACGCCAACGTAGGTAAGACTACAGTAATTTTGTATATGATGTTATTATACAGTTTAAAGCACAATGTTAAATGGTTAGTGTTTTCGTCAGAAAATGAACCGTACACCATTATACGCAAGTTATTGGAGTTTATGACAATTAAGCCACTCAATAGAATACCGCAGCAAGAGTTAGATGAAAAATCCGATTGGATATATAAACATTTTAAGTTTGTGGATACAGAGCGTTTATATTCGTACAAAGATTTATTACAGTTAGCGGTAACAGTTAAGAAACAATGGAATTTTCAAGGTTTTATGATTGACCCTTACAATAGTCTGATAAGAGCAAAAAATCACCCCAATAAGGATAATGGACACGAATATGATTACACAGCGACAAGCGAGTTTAGGTTGTTTTGTAAGACGCATAAATGCTCAATATGGTTAAACACTCACGCCAATACAGCCGCACTAAGATATAAGCACGGACATCAGCACGAATATGGAGATTACCCAATTCCACCAATGGCAAGTGATGTAGAGGGGGGTGGTAAGTTCGTGAATAGAGCGGATGATTTTTTAGTGATACACAGATACATACAGCACCCAACAGATTGGATGCAATCACATATCCACGTAAGAAAAGTTAAAGATACAGATACGGGTGGAAGACCCACCTCAATGGATGATCCAATACGTTTACGTAGCGTTATTAATAATGTAGGATTTGAAATAGGCGGTATCAATCCGATAGGAGAAAAAGAAGAGTTTAATATAAAAGAGTTACCATTTTGAGGGATACAGAAATTAAGTTTGGTTTGTTGTCAGGAGTGGCTATAGGTTACATATTCTATAAGCCGTCTCTTGATGACGACGGTGTTGCGGAAGATCAATATGAATTGCATCAATTTTGCTTTCTTATGTTTAACATTACTATATTGATATGGCTAGACTAGTATTAGAAATAATACACGAAAGGCACGAAGAGTGGGTTTATATGGTTCGTGCTTTCGGTTGCAACGAAGACACGGCAGAAGATATAGTCCAAGATATGTATTTAAAAATGCATAAGATTATATCGACAGGAAAAAATGTAATGTATAATCAGCAAGAGGTCAACACCTATTATATACTAAAAACATTAAAGTCAATATTTATTGACAAGACACGAAAGGAAAAACAAAGCGTGAGTATAGATTACGAAACAGAAGCATACCATATACAGGTTGAAGACACACCTGATTATGAAGATACACACGATCGAATAGTAAGCGAGTTAGAAAAGCTATATTGGTTCGATCAAAAGGTATTTGAAATAGTCAGTGATGGCGTTAAGATAAGTGAGTTGTCAAGAAAAACAACAATACCTTACTATACGCTATATAACACATATAAGAAAGTGTATAATCATTTAAAGGAGTATTTATGAAACTAAGATTAGGAGATCGTTTAGAGTGGCTCTTTCGAGTTACAGGAGTTAAATGGCTTGTTAACCTAATAGTAATAGATTTACTAGGTTATGAGTCTTGCGGTTGCAAAGAGCGACAGGTAAAATTAAATGAAATTGAAATAGATTGGGAAGAGCGATGGAAAAAATGACAAAAAGAGAGTACAACTTATATAAGAGTGTACGAGAAAATAAAAAATTAACACCCGCAGCACAAGATGTTATAGCGGAATTACACTCGAAGTATTACAATCATCAGTTCTTCAAGCCTTGTAGTTGTAGCGGTAAAACTTGGAAACAATGGATAGCACAACTAAACGACATATGGGATAATGGATATAAAGACAGTACATCAGCTTGAACAAGCAGTAATAGCGTTGTTACAGATTGATGGATGGCAATTAAATTGGACAGGTGAAAATAGTGCGCATTGCGATGCAATAGGATTAACACCTAAAGGAAACACGTGTGCAATGGAAATGAAGTTTCGTAAGAAACACTATGAAACTAAGATGCTCGAGCAGTATAAGTATGATAGATTAATGGAAATGGATCAAGAGGTCAAACTATATTTTGTGAATGATCCACACGGAAATTACCTGTTTTGGCTTAATGATATTAAAATGCCTAAAGCACAAGATATGTGGTGTCCTGATACAACCTTATGGACTAAAAAAAAAGTGCTTAAGCCTTGCTATATGCTCAACGAAAATAGTGCAGCGATAATTAACAAGTATTAATCTTTTATAGTTATTAAATTTTTTGTATATTGCGGTTAAAGTAATACACAATATATGAAAACAATTAAGATACGCAGAGGATGGTACAAGGTGCCAAACACTCGATGGTTTGTAGTTCACGATTACACGATTGTAGGAGATTGTAAATGGGCGGTACAAAGTGAAAATCACAATGACGTTATGAGGTTTTGTGAAGAGTGGGATCAGTTGTATAGTACAAAAAAGGAGGCGATTGAACGTTTAAAGGATTTTATCAATGGATAAGGATTCACACGGTCAGTCAATTTACAGAGCCAAGACTCGAACCGTACAGGAGTTAGAGTACCTCAACAATTTTAAGGTAATATCAGATCAGTTGATCGAATGGAAGAAGGCAAAACCCGATAGTGAAATATTAAAGGTTTTAGGTCAAGCACTCGCGCACATAGGTATTTATGTTGCAAGTATGGAAATGGAACAGGATTCGTTTGAGAAGATCGTTTCACAGTATCGTAAGGATAAATTAAAATATCAGCGACAAGCGTTGGAAGCAGTAACAAATTTAGAAAAATATGAACAAGAGTATTTCAAGGGAGAGTAAGCAACCAGTAACAATTTACGTTAGAGAATGCCACACGGTCTCACCAAATCACGGTGATTCACAAGAAATTTTAATTGTAGCAGAAAGATATGTCAATGGTGAAGATGTTCACTTAGTATTCACACCCGAAGATTGGTTAGACACATTTACACCAACAATGTATAAATATGTCAAAGACAATTACATTAAATATTTAACAGAGAAGAAATGATTACACTATTAAACGGAGACGTATGGGAAGAAGATCAGTTGCTCGAACATATGCAAGATGATGAGTTTTATTACGGTTATTGTTCAAAAGCGATGATGAGTAATTCAAAAGCTAAGTTAATGGCTAAGAGTCCAAAGTCGTTTTATTACGTGGACAAGTATCAAACAAGTGAACAGCCGTTAAGAGATGGGTGGTTATTTCACGCAGCGATATTAGAGCCACACGTGTTCGATGCTCAAGTATTTGCTAAGACACTTACAAAAGGTGTTGCGTTTAAAGAGTTGGAAAAGACACACGGTAAGGGTAATGTGTATAGTCAAAAGGAAAAACAAGATGCCGAAAGATTAGCACGTGCATTTACGGTTAATCAAAAGGCGATGTCTGCATTACGTAACAGTCAATTTGAAGTACCTAATTTTGGTATGATTGATGGGATACCGTTTAGAGGTAAGGCAGATATATTGACAAACGATGGTCGAATAATAGATCTTAAAACGTGTCAAAATATTACACACTTTGCAAAGGATGCTTATCAAATGGGGTACGATATGCAAACGTATATTTACAGTCATTTATGGGATATTAGTTATGAGAATTTTGAGTTTATAGCGATTGATAAGAAGACTTTAGATATTGGATTTTACAAATGCAGTAAGGAGTTTTGGGAATCAGGTAAGATGAAAGTACAAAACGTGTTGAGCGCATACAAAAACAACATACAAGGCAAAGACACCGAAGATGTTGCAGAGTTTATTAATAATTATTATTTTGAAGATACACTATGAGAAGTGAAATTAAGGCTCAATTATGGGCAAGGTCGATACGAAAGACCACAGGATATAATGTGTTTGACAACACAAGAAGAAGAGAGGTTGTTACATACAGGTCATTACACGTTGTTATGTGTAGGAAAAACTTAGGATGGTCGTTAGAACGAATAGGTAAATTTTACAAAGCCAATGGCAAAAAGTCATATGATCACGCAACAGTATTACACGCAGAGAGAATGTTCGAACAGTATTGTTTTTACGACAAGGAGTTAATGAATACGATGCAAACATTAACCGATATGGTTGATGATAGTTCAATAAAGCTTAGTTCGTTACAAACAAAGTTAAAGTATATAGATCCCGAGTTTTATGATGCCGTAGATAATTGTATGGCAGAGGCTTTTCGTTTAACAAGTTTAAAGAACGAAGAGAAAATACAAAAGGATAAGAAACGTAAAGAAGAAGACAAGTTGTATGCGTTATAGTTACGATGATTTATTCGATATATTAGAGCAGAAGAGTTGGAAGTTTGCAAAAACAGCGGCAAAAAAAAACCCTCATTGGTACACGTTAAGAGAGAAATGGGAAGATGACCCTGAATTTGATAACGTTGTTTTAGATATACGTGAGAAAGGAAAAACAGAATGGTTTTGGGGTAAGCCTTATGTAATATTTGAACACAATGGGTGGAAGTACTGGACAATGGGTGCGCCAATAGACGAGACAATACTCATTAATAAATCATTCTCACATACGCAGTACAATGATATCGCTGATTATTATGATATGTTATTTAATGAAGATGAGGATTGGGAAGAGAATAGAATTGTATGGGAAATGCTTGAAAGGTTTATAGAGGGCAAGTACGTTTATGATATTGGATGTGGTACAGGTTTGTTTTTGGAAATGGCAATGGTGTTTTTGATAGACAGATATAGGTTCGAAGGATATTGTGGTATTGATCCAAGCCGTAGAATGATTGAGATAGCACGTGAGAGATACGAAGGTAGAAGGTTTAACATCGATAGGTTCGAGACGTACCGCACAATGATACATAAGGATAAACCAACCGTTGTAGTATCTTTGTTTGGGAGTATGAATTATGTAATACCACAATATCTTACAAGAGTAGGTGAATATGCCGACAGTCATTTTTTAATGTTCTACAAAGAAGATTACGACCCTGTAACGTATAAGAAAGTAAAAAAGGATATATACCACCACAAGCATAGTAGAGAGTTCTTAGAGATGTTATTTTGCGAAAGCAATGTCATAGAGTTCAACAATTATTATATAGTTACAAAATGAAATATTTAATACAAAACACAGTAGGAAGAGATGTTAGTACACTTGTTGCCGAATTGATAGCGCAATATGCAGGGGGGAAAAATATAATAGTGCAAACGGATCACAATAGACAGGCGTTAAAGAATTTTGTAGATACTTTAAAGCATTCTTATGACGAACCTTGTTTCTTCTTTGAAGATGATGCTATATTATCTAAAGACTTTGTAAAAGAATCTTTGAATTTTGTGGTTCAGCATCCGTTAAAGTTAGTAAGCTTTTGGGCTTTGAAGAAGAGTGTTAAGGAGACAACCGTAATGGCACCTTCTAGTTTTATGGGAAATGTTTGTTTATTTATCCCAAAAAAGCACGTAAGGGGTATAGTTGATTTTTATGATAAAGGATGGAAGAGAGAAGCAGAACACCCGACAGGAATGGATTTAATGGTTAGGGATTATCTTATGTCTATAAAGCAATCTTATATATTACATCAACCCAATCTTGCACAGCATAAAATAGGCGTATCGACTATTAACCCTAGACGTTCTAAATACAGGCAATCAATTACTTTTAAGGATGAGAATATATAAAAAGCAAAATGTATTTAACGAATCATTAGATCGAATAAGATACCTGTTCGATGAGTTTGAAAATGTAGTGGTATCGTTTAGTGGTGGTAAAGATTCTACTGTTACATTATACCTTGCGCTTATGGTTGCAGAAGAAAAGAACAGGTTGCCTTTAAAGGTTATGTTCTTAGATCAAGAAGCAGAATGGCAAGCGGTTATAGATTATATGGAGGATGTATTTTCTGATCCACGTATAGACCCAATGTGGTTACAGATACCATTCAAGATATTTAACGCATCGTCTAATATCAAACAATGGATCACAGCGTGGGAAGATGGAGTAGAGACTATGAGACCTAGAAACCCTATGGCTATTACAGAAAACGTGTATGGTACTGATAGGTTTTATGATCTATTCTCTGCAATACCTGCACACCATTACAAGGGTAAACGTATGTGCTTCTTAGGTGGTGTTCGCGCAGAAGAGAGTCCACGCAGATACTTAGCTATGACAGAAGCATTGACCTATAAAGATATTACGTGGGGTAAAAGACTTAGTAAGAAAGAAGAGCATTACACTTTTTATCCTATTTACGATTGGTCTTACACAGACGTATGGAAGTCAATACACGATAACGACTGGCCATACACAAAGGTTTATGATTATCAATATATGCACGGTGTCCCTATTCGTAGTATGCGAGTATCTAATTTGCATCACGAAACAGCATTACAGGTTATGGAATACTTGCAAGAGGTAGAGGTTGAGACTTGGGTTGCATTAACTAAGAGAATGAGTGGTATCAATACAGCAGGAAAGATGAAAAAAGATTTCTTTGTAAAGGAGTTGCCTTTTATGTTTAAGGACTGGCGAGAATACAGGGATTACCTAACAGAAAACCTTGTGCAAAATGAGGATCACAAAAAAAAGTTCTTTAATACTTGGAATAAACAAGATAAACAGTATGCAGATATGAATCATATTAAAGATTTACATAAGGCGCAAATTAATACAGTCCTTACTAATGATGTGGATATGGCTAAGTTGCGTAACTTCACAGAGAAACCAGACATATTGAATTGGAAAAAGTGGAAAAAGGGGATCACAACAAAATGGACAAAAGGAAATAAATATATTTATGGATAAGATAAGAGAGTACTTAACAAGAGATGATGTATCTGATTTAGATAAGATTGACTACATAGAACGTGTAAAAGAAGAGTTAGATAAACTGTCTCCTTTAAAAACACAACCAGTAAATAGAATACATTGGGTTGATGTGGACAAGGTACAGGCTAATGATTATAACCCTAATAGTGTAGCGACTATTGAGATGAAATTACTATACACTTCAATTAAACACGATGGCTATACACAGCCTGTAGTAACAATTTATGATAAAAACATTGATAAATACGTTATTATAGATGGATTCCATAGGTATTTAACTTGTAAAACACACGAAGACATACGTGAAAGAAATCACGGTAAGTTACCTATTGTAGTCTTAGATAAGGATATTAATGATCGTATGGCATCAACGGTAAGACACAACCGAGCAAGGGGGAAGCACTCTATCAAAGGGATGAGTAGTATTGTATTTGGGATGTTAGACAATGGATGGGAAGATCACGATATTTGCGAAGAACTAGGTATGGAAGCAGAAGAACTGTTGAGGTTAAAGCATATCACAGGATTTAGCAAACTATTTTCAGACGCAGATTATAAAAAGGCTTGGGAGTCAAAAAAACAAATACAAGTAAAAAAGAAGTATTATGAAGGTACAAGAGATTAAACTTACACAAGTTAAACCTTATTGGAGAAATGCACGAAAGAACGATAAAACGGTAGAAGCGTTAAAGAAGTCCATAAAGGATTACGGCTTTAATCAACCATTAGTATTAGACAAGAACAATGTGATCATTACAGGACACGCAAGGTTTAAAGCATTAATGCAATTAGGACACGAGACAGCACCCTGTATAATTACAGACTTAGATGATCGTAAAGCAAAAGCATATCGTATAGCAGATAACAAGACACACGAAATGACGATGTGGGATAATGACGAACTTGTTGTAGAGTTACGAGAGATAGGACAGTTTGAAGAGATGCAGTCTTATTTTCAAAATGTAGATTTAACAAGTTGGTTAGACGAAAGTGTAGGGTTTAATATTAAGCCTATAACAGAAGAACAAGTAACCAAGAAACGTACTGATTTAGAGGATCGTTTTAGTGCAGAAGCAACGCATATTGAAACATTAGAATTGATATGCCCACATTGTATGGAAGAGTTTGAGATTAAGAAAAGTGAATTAGAATAATATGAACACATCCGACACTAAAAAAAGAATGATTGAGTCTTTAGAGAAAAATCTAGGGATAGTATCTGTTGCATCACAAAATGCAGGAATACACAGATCAACGCATTACGCTTGGTACAATGAAGATGAAGAGTATCGTAAAGAGGTAGACTCAATACATAACGTTTGTCTTGACTTTGCAGAGAGCAAGTTGTTTGAGAATATAAAAGAGAACAGAGAAACAAGTATCATATTCTATTTAAAGACTAGAGGTAAAGAACGTGGTTATGTAGAACGTCAAGAAGTAGATATGGGTACTGATAATCATTTTAGAGTTGAGGTGATAGACACCGTTGATGAGGGAGATACAGACCAATAGAGTATTTAGACACCTAGAGCGTACAGACAAAAGGATTGTTATTGAGCAGGGTGGTACTCGCTCGGGCAAGACCTATAACATTCTAATGTGGTTAATCTTCGGGTATGCATTAAAGAATAAGAAAAAGGTTGTTACCATATGTAGAAAAACTTATCCTGCTTTACGTACGTCTGCAATGCGAGACTTTATACAGATATTACAGGACTATCAATTATATGATGAAAGGAATCATAACAAATCTAGTGCAGAATACATTCTTAATGGAAACCTTATAGAGTTCATTTCTTTAGACCAACCTCAAAAGGTACGTGGTCGCAAAAGAGATACCCTGTTTATAAACGAAGCTAACGAGTTACATTGGGAAGATTGGCAACAGTTGGTGTTCCGTACTGAGGGAAGGATAATAATTGATTACAACCCCTCTGACGAGTTCCATTGGATATATGAGAGGGTTAAAACACGTGATGACGCAGAGTTTCACATTACAACCTATAAAAACAATCCATTCTTACCGCAGTCGATTAAAGACGAGATCGAACTACTAAGGGATACTGATGAGGATTACTGGCGTGTTTATGGTCTTGGTCAAGTAGGTGTCGGTAAGACTCTCATATTTAATCATACGCCTATAGAAAAGATACCACAAGATGCAACATTAATATCATATGGTATGGACTTTGGATATACTAATGACCCTACCACATTAGTAGCTGTTTACAAAAAAGAAAACAACCTGTACTTTAATGAGTTGATTTACAGAACAGGTATGACTAATAGAGACATTGGTAATGAGTTACGCTCTCTTAACATTGATAGGAGGGCAGAGATATTTGCTGATAGTGCAGAGCCAAAGAGTATTGTGGAGTTAAGGCAAATGGGTTGGAATGTAAAACCTAGTGAGAAAGGTAGGGATAGTATCAACATTGGTATTGATATGCTTAAGCGTTATCATTTATACATTACTAAAAGAAGTGATAATGTGATCAAAGAGTTTAGGAACTACAAATGGAAAGAGGATAAGAACGGTAATGTACTAAACGTACCGATCGATATGTATAACCATACTACTGATGCGATACGTTATGCGTGTTACTCTAAGCTATCGAAACCGAACTTTGGTCGATACGCTATTCGTTAAACCTGTCTTTCGTGCTTGTAAATGTCGAAATAATTTGCACCGTGCTCATTCCATAACTGTGCAACCTTGATTCCGTTATTGTCGTTTGAGTCTGTGTAACATATCCAGAAACAATCACCTTCTTCTATTTCCCATAAAACGTATCCTGTTTCTGTAAATTCTGGGTCATTTTCGGTTACATAATCTAACCATTCATTGTGAGCGTTTTTAAATGTTTCTTTCATAATTGTGTGTTATTAATTAAACTTACTACAAAGATACGGAAAAAAAAGTTATCTACAAAATTGGATAAGTCAAAAGTTTGTTGTATATTTACAGAGTAATAGAAAAACAACACACAATGGACACAAGGTTTGAATTATTAGGGTATCATTTAGATATTTACGATGCACGAACTAAGAAGTATTTAGGACACGTAGCAATACCGACAGAAGTAAATGTACCCGAACGTAAGTTAGGTTACGAGGGAAGAAAGTTAGAGTACATACAAGCAACAGGTAAACGAGCAACAAAGCACGTAAAGTTCAAAGGCGAGTATATCACAGAGTTAGTACCGTTATGCGGTAAGATAGTGGGAGACAAGCACAAGACAATACAAGAAGCGCACGAATGGCGCAACCAATTTGGTAGTAACACAAGAATTTTGTAAATTTAAGATATGGAAAATAACAAGAAATACAACGGATGGAAAAATTATGCAACGTGGAGAGTTGCGTTAGAGGTTTTCGATGGGTCGGGACAACAATGGTACGATGATTTTGGCAAGGACGTTTACGATATGTCGCAAGGTATGATGGAATATGCCGAGTCAGTAATTGAGTTAGAGGGTGATGGGTTGGCGTTAGATTATGCGTTAGCGTTTTTAGGTCAAGTAGATTTTTATGAGATCGCACAGCACGTGGTAGACGAATACCACCATTTCGGATGTGAGCATTGTGGTGAAGCGGTTGAAGATATTGAGGATGATTTTTGTTCCGATAGTTGTAAGCAGACAGCGATTAATGAATCGATCGAAGAAAGGATATAGTTATTGTTTGTGTTTATTTATTAATTGGTTCAAGGGGGTGTCAGAAATGATGCCCTTTTGTATGCAAAAGTGTGCCATTAAAACGTTATGTTAATATGAAAGCGAGTATTCTTGTACCATCAAGTCTTAATGAAGTTACCTTAAAACAGTATCAAAAGTTTGTACGTTTAGATCAAGACGTCGATTTATCCACACCATTCTATATGCAAAAGCTAGTAGAGATATTTTGTGGCATAGACTTAAGAGATGTAGCAAACATTAGATACAAAAGCCTAGTAGATACAGTAGAACACATACAGGGCTTGTTTAAAAGCAAAAGCAAATTCATTAACCGATTCACAATGCACGGTGTTGAGTATGGCTTTATACCTGTATTAGACGATATTAGTTTAGGAGAGTATGTTGATCTTGACAATTACCTGTCAGACCCAAACAATATGCATAAGGCTATGGCGGTTTTGTATAGACCTATTACACACTCCAAAGACGATCGTTATGACATAGAACCTTACAAGGGTACAGATAAAGCAAATGATTTTTTGGATATGCCACTCGATGTAGCGCTAGGTGCTTATGTTTTTTTTTATCATTTAAACAAGGAGTTAGTGAGCGTTACGATGAATTGTTTGGAAATGGAGGAAGTGGACTCGGAGTTGAAGCAAATTTTGGAAGAAAATGGGGGTGGTATCAAAGCATATATGCACTCGCTCAAGGAGATATTACAAGATTTAGACATATCACAGAGATGACAATGCACGAATGTCTAACAATGTTAGTCTTTCTAAAGGAAAAGAACGAGTACGAAGCAAAGCAGATTAAACATAATACAAGATGAGTAACCAAGGAGTAAGAGGATATTATCAGATAACTAAGACACTAAGAGATACGTTGCTTGATGACGTTAATGTTAATACAGTTACAACAGGAGATATTTCAGATGTTGATTTATCTAAACAGACTATATTCCCTCTTGCGCACATTATCGTAAACAGCGCACAGTTTAACACTAACCATTGGAGGTTAAGTGTATCAGTACTCTGTATGGATATTGTAGATGTCTCTAAAGAAGAAACAACAGACATATTCACAGGTAATACTAATGAACAAGATGTACTCAATACACAATTAGCTGTATTAAACCTATTGCTCTCTAAACTATCTAGAGGCACGCTATACACAGATAAATATCAAGTTGACGGTACGCCCTCTTGTGAGCCATTTGTCGATAGATTTGAACACCTATTAACAGGGTGGTCTTGCACGTTTGATGTCCTTATTCAAAATGATATTGACATATGCGATTAAAAAGAACACGTGAAGTATTGCAGCAGTTTGGTAAGTATGTTGTTACGCAGAGTAGAAGCGCATTAACTAAGAAAAAGAAAACGCTTTCAGGATCGTTATACGATTCATTACAGTACATTGTCGAAGATACAGAAGATGGTATAAAGGTGTCTTTTAATATGAATGATTACGGTAAGTTCGTAGATAAAGGAATAAGCGGTAAAGAAGAAAAACACAATACGCCATACTCATTCACGAACAAGAAACCACCAATGAAACCGTTAATGGAGTGGGCAAAGGCAAGACGTTTTAGGTTACGTGATGAAAAAGGTAGATATGAAAAGGGTAATTATAAAACGATAGGATTCATATTACAGAACAGTATTTATAAAAAGGGCATTAAACCATCATTGTTTTTTACAAGACCATTTAACTTGGCATATGAACGTTTTGGTGATGATGTTGTAAAAGCATTTTTAAAAGATATAGACGAATTATTATGAGTACAAAAATTAATGCACGTAGCCCGTTCTACATAGAAGCCGTAGAACCTACAGTATCGCTAGGTACTTTTACTTGTACGACTGCAAACCTATTAGGTTTTAACGTTGATAGTAGTGGTTTTATTACAGATCCTTCTATTGCAAAAGGCACAATATTAAGTAGGGATACAGATTCATTTGCTACAAACACAAGCGGAAGTAGTATATCGAGAACCGTTAATTACACTATATTAATACCTGCTAGCTATCCAAATGCAGATGACGCAACTATTATATGTCCGCAAACGATTGATCAACCTACTCAATCAGCACAAGATGATGTAGTTCAAAATAACAACTGTCCAACGTTTAGCGGTACAATTTCTCCTATTACTAACCTAGATGAAACAGGCTCAAGTATATCTTTAGGAACATTTTTTACAGCAAGTTCAGGCGCGGGAATAGAAAGATATGAAGTTATACGTTCAGGTGCCGCCGCAATAGATTACAACATTACTGGGACAGTACCAAATCAAACACTAACGTTTGCTACTGAATATACCTGCGCCCAAGCAAGTTTTACGGTAAAGGCTAAAAACACTTCGGATGCCTGTAGAGCAACAAGTAACACGTTTACGGTTTCGGCTGAATGTCCAACGACAACACTAACCTGTACAACCGATGATGCAAACAATGATGCAGTAGCACTAACAGGCGGTTCATTAGCAGGAGACGGTACAATAAACAGACCGTCATTTTCTAACACGTTAGGAGGGTTAGTACGCATTGAAGATGAAAACGATGTAGAAGTTACAAACGGTTATAGTGCAAACACTACTGTAAACGACAGAGATGTAACATTGACTTTTGTTTTTAATGTACCTGACCATTACACAAATGGTGGAAGTGAAATAGAATGTGATAAAACATTTACGCAAAGACCAGAAACGTTGCCGCTAAACAATTTAGGTTGTGATGATGATAGGTTAGTATTTCAAGGATTTAGGATAGCTACTTCAGGTGATATAGTTGTGGGTGAGTCTAAAGTATTATATGACGGTATAGAAGCAGAGTTTACAGCAAACACTTTAGGAGTAGGTTCAGGTTCTACATTTCCTGTTGTATATAGTCCAACCTCTAGAAATATTGGAGTAGACATTACTATTCCAACAGGTTATCTTGGTACAGGCAATACATTAAGCTGTACGATTCAAAGACAGCAATCGCCAATAGAAAGTGATTGCGTTACGCAAGTTCAAAATGGTGTTGTATTAAGGGAATACTATATATCAACAATAGGCATAATAAACCCTTGCGAGCATTGCGGAAGAGTAGAACAGGCAACATACCCAATATTTACAACTTTACAAGTAGGAGGTATAGTGTGCGATCAAGGAAACCCATTTAACGGTGGTGATTTTTGGTGGCTTGGCTCAAGAAGGCTTGGGGGTACTGGTGGCGATATTGGTACAAGTTATACGATAGTTCGAATAGACAGGTTTGGTTATATAGCAGAAGTTAAAGAGGTGAACTGTACACAGGGAGAATGTTATCAATTTAACAATTAAGAAATGGCAATAAAAAGCGCAACTTTAAAAATATATATTTACGAAGGCACTGTAGGGGGTTACTCAAATAGTGATCTAAAATACACGTTATCTAAAGATAGGATAACAGGCAAAAATAATATTGTCTTTGAAATATCGGAATTAGTAAGAGACTATATAGAACACAATTTTAATAATGATTACCCTTGTAATACAAAATGGGTAACAGTTACAAAAGATATAGTAGACGCAGCAACAGAAGATGTATATACACCTATCGTAGAGAGCTTTGTGTTGCTTGACGGTTATGGTAATTATGAAGACGAAATAAACCCACAGCTGTCCGATAACGCTTTAGTGAGTACCAACGATATATACTTTCCAGAAAATACAGCAGGGAAGCTCCCTGTCTTTGCAGAGGGGGTAGGAAAGGTTACAATAGATAGCACTGACACGCAAATAACAGATAGCGGTAACAGCAACCAAAAGATACAGTATATAACAATACCTGCTGATAGTAGCACTATACAGGTTTATGATACTGATGACACAACGTTACTCAAAACAATAACCGTACATAATATATGTGAGCCTAAATTTACACCATACAAAGTAACATTTGTAAATAAGTTTGGCGCATACCAAGACGTTTACTTTTTTAAGCGTACAACGGAAACCTTTAGCGTTAATGATGACAGTTATCAAATAAACAGTATAAGCACAGCTAGTTTAACATACGCTACAAGCCAAGGTCAAAAGCAACGATATAACGTTAATGGACAGGGTAGCTTAAAACTAAATACAGGATTTATAAAAGAATCAGCGGTAAGCACTATAGAGGAATTGTTTTTATCTGAAAATGTATGGATTAGGTTTGAAGGGAAGTCATTACCTGTAATTCCAAAGAGTAAATCATTCACACAAAAAACATCTTTAAATGATAAGCTAATTGACTACACGGTAGACTTTGATTTTGCCTTTAACAAGATAAACAATGTACGCTAATGTTACACTTACAACTTTTTATAGAGGGTCAAGAAGTAGAGTTACATCAAAACGAAAGTATTGTATTGACACAAACGCTCCAAGACATATTGGACGTTCAAAAAGTATTTACTGATTACTCGCGCACATTTAACGTACCTGCCTCAAAAAACAATAATAAGATATTTAAGCACTATTATAACCCTGCGGTTGTAAACACAAATACACAAGTATCTAGAGAAGCAGTACTGCATTTAAACTATCAACCTTTTAAATTGGGTAGGGTTAAAAACGAAAGCGTGCAGATGAAAAACGGTGAGCCGTCTAATTATCGCATCACATTTTTAGGAAATACAATACAGTTTAAAGAAATATTACAAGATGCTAGTTTGCAAGACTTGTCTGAATTAGATACGTCATTATTGTATGATGCACCTACTGTATTAAGCACAATGCAAGACGGGCAAGACTTTGAGATTGATGCAAACGTTATAGACGATGCTTTTATATACCCTTTAATTTCGAGTAAGAATAGGTTAGTCTACGATAATACGGATAGCACGGTAGGTACATACAATTTATACGCTAGTGGTAGCAATCACGGTGTAGTGTTTGATCAATTAAAACCTGCCGTAAGAATACACGCTATTATACTGGCAATAGAGAAACAGTTTGGTATATCTTTTTCAAGGGACTTTTTTAACCAAACAAACTTACCATATTACAATATTTACTTATGGCTACATAAGCAGAAAGGAGGGGTTGATCCTAACGAAAATGATATATCTACAAACAATTTAGCGTTAAATGCCCTAGCGGGTAATTGGTATGACAAAATAGGATCATCAACAAATTTAAGACAAGGGTTTGGTACAGGTGGATACTATGACAACATAGACGCTAACCGAAAAAGGTATATGAGTATAAGTGCTAAAGCACCTGCGGGTGTAAAGTACTCTATTAAAGTTACTGAATACTTTAAGGTTTTGCACGATACTGAATATGATGGTACTGGTGATTTTCAATCTACAGCCACCGATCTTGAAATGTTAGAATCATACACAACAGGAAGTCAAGAAAGGGATAGAAGGTTTTACATATCAGTACAGTCAAATTCAAATTCAACAATTACGCTACACGTTAATATATTTGATGGCAGTAACAATGCAAATGCAAAAATCGATTACACTTCTAGCACGTCTCTTAGGACTACCGCAAAAGACGAAATGCCTAAAATGAAGCTAATTGACTTTGTAACATCACTATTTAAGTTATTTAATCTTACAGCTTTTTTTGATGGCGAACAGATACAGGTATTACCTTTAGATGATTATTATGCAGGTTCAGACAACACCTATGACATAACAAAATATTTAGACAATGCCCAGTCGGAAGTAAAAATAGCATATCCTTTTAAGGAAATATCATTTAAGTATCAAGGATTAGATTCTTTCTTTAGTAAATTCCATAGCACATATTTTAACCAAGAGTGGGGTTCTGTTTTATATAGTAACAACGCAGACTTTACATCTGAAACATATGATATATCAGTACCATTTGAGCATCACAAGTTCGAAAGGTTTTTAGGTACAACAGCACAATGGGGTTGGTCAGCAGATGACAAACAAGAACCCTACTTAGGCAAACCCTTATTGTTTTATGCGCACAAAGTTACCGATGGGACACCAATACAGTTTTCTGAAACAGTAGGTGGTACAACACATCAAATAGATGATTATTACATACCTGCTAACAACGTTGATCCAACAGATAACGATTCACAAAGTTTACATTTTGGTGGACAGAAGAATGAGTATACAGGTGTATATTCAGAAAACTCTTTATTTTACACTTATTATAGAAATTACATTGAAGAGGTGTTTGATATATCTAGAAGGTTATTTTCTTTCAAGGCTTTTTTACCTGTGAGTATAATAAGTAACATAAAGTTAAATGACAAGGTTTTAATATTCGACAATGCTTACAAGATAAATAAACTAACCACTAATTTTGAAACAGGTATATCAGATTTAGAGTTAATAAACGTAACGCAAGACTTAGAATACGATCCTGCAGAAGTACAAGAAGAATTAATAGTACGAATAGATTCAGAACGTATAACAGCGGATAACACGAATAAAACAGCAGATGCGTCAATAATAATATTTTAAGAGATGATAGAAAATATATTAGAATTATTAGATGTAATAAAGAAAAATAAGGTTAGTGGTCGTTATATTGATATAGCACTTGGTATTCATAAGTACCCACATACAATGAAAGAGGGTGTTAAATTGTTACGTAGACAATTATGGAAAAAAGAGAAATAGAACTTGAGGTAAAAACAGGTAAGTCTGAAAAAGACCTTAAAGATGTTGTCGATCTACTTGGGACAATAGTAGATAAATTAGATGACACAGGTAAAGAGAGTAAAGCGTTAGAAGATGTAGGTAAAGGTGCAACAAAAGGCACTAAGGGTTTGAAGAATATGTTCAAGCAACTTACGTCTATAGGTACTCTGTTTAAAGCTTCAGGTGTTTTCTTTATTGCTGAACAACTTTTTAATGCACTTGCAGATGCTTTCAAGAACAATCAATCGTACCTAGATGGCTTTCAAATTGCAGGTACAATGGCAACGCAGGTTATTACTGATTTTACAAACTTTGTGTTCAATAACTTTGGTAAGATACAGGAGTTTTTCAAGTCTGTATTTGAAGACCCAAAGCAATCTATAAAAGATTTAGGCGCGTCTATTAAACAAGGGTTTATTGATCGTATAGAACAAGGTAAAGAGGTATTAGGTTTACTTGCTCAAGCAGCAGTAAAATTCTTTAAGGGTGATTTTCCAGGTGCAGTAAATTCATTAAAAGAGGCAGGTAAGGAGTCGGTTGATGTAATAACAGGTCAAGACGATTCATTAAACAAGGTTAAAGAGACAATTACAAAGGTTGCAACAGCGGTAACAGACTACACCACAAAGACGTATAAACAAGCTAAAGCAGTAGTAATATTAAACAAGGAAGCAAAAGAATCAGAAGCAATTAACCAAGGTCTTATTGAGCAGTACGATATACAGGCAGAACAACAGAGACAGATAAGAGACGATGAGCGTAATGGTATTGCTGCAAGGATTGAAGCTAATAATAAACTTAAGGGTATATTAGAGGAACAGTCAGAGAAAATGACTGAAAATGCACAAAAGATACGAGACGCAGCAAAAGCACAATACGAATTAAGCGGTCTTGATGAGGATAAATTAGCATACATACAAGCAGAAAATGAGTTAATGGCTATTAATGCACGTATAACGGGTATGATGGCTGAACAAAAGTCTAACGATTTATCACTTGACAAAGAACGTATTGAAATAGGTAATGAATTAGCTATGATCGGTGCAAACGAGTTTATTAGGCAACGTATGGAAAACGATGCTAAGTTAGAAGAACAGATGCGCTTTATTAGCCAAGAGGTTACTAATGAAGATGAACGTAATGCGTTAATATCAAAAGCACGTTTAGAACACAAGATTGCTATGATTGATGTAGCAGAACAGGAAAAACAAGAGATGATAGGTAAAGCACAAGAGTTTTTCGGTGGTTTACAGTCTGTTGCACAGGCGTTCGGTAAAGAGAGTAAGGCATTAGCAATAGCGGGTATAGTTACAGAACAAGTTAGTTCAATTAGTAAAATTATATCTAATACAGGAATAGCCAATGCAAAAGCATTAGCAGCATCACCTATAACAGGAGGTATGCCTTGGATTGGTATTAATAACGTTATGGCAGGAGTGTCAATAGCGGGAAGTGTGGCAGGAGCAGCAAAGGCAATATCCGATTTAAAGTCTAACAAAAAATCACCTTCAAGAGCAACAGCACCTTCTATGAGAGGTTCAGCAGCTGCACCACAAGCACCTGCATTTAATGTAGTAGGAGCATCACCAGAAAACCAATTAGCACAAGCACTAGGACAAAAAGAATCACAACCCATAAAGGCATTCGTTGTATCAAACGACATAACAAATGCACAGGCATTAGATAGAAACATAGTAGAATCAGCAAGTTTAGGATAATGAGAATAGTAGAACTAGTAATAGACGAAACAGACGAGTACAACGGTATAGAAGCCATTAGCATTGTAGAAAGCCCTGCAATCGAAGAGGATTTTGTAGCATTAAAATCGCAACAAGTGCAATTTGCAGAGGTTGATAAGGATAAAAAAATACTTATTGGAGCGTTACTCACTCCTAACAAACCTATTTATAGACGTAACGGTGAAGATGAATATTATATTTACTTCTCGCGTGATACTGTACGTAAAGCATCACAGTTATATCTTCAGAATAACAATCAACACAACAGTACATTAGAACACGAAGAGTCTATACAAGGATTGACCCTAGTAGAGTCTTGGATTGTAGAAGATAAAGAAAAGGATAAAAGCGTATTATACGGTATGGACGTGCCATTAGGAACGTGGATGGGTACGGTCAAAGTAGAGAATGACGATATCTGGAATAATTATGTTAAAACAGGTAAGGTTAAAGGTTTTTCAATAGAGGGCTACTTTGCAGATAAAATGGAAACACCTAGTGATAGAGGTTTGTCAGAGGACTTGAGTAAAATAGAGGAATTAGAGGCGGAGTCTTTACTATCAACAATCAAAGGTATCATACGAAAGGATAAACGTTATAAGGACGGACAGCGTGTCGAAATGGAGTCGTTTAGTGATTACCCTGACTCTGTAAAAAATAACGCAAAGCGTGGTATGGAATTAAACGAGAAGGTAGGAAACAAGTGTGCTACACAAGTAGGTAAGGTACGTGCAGCCGATTTGGCAGCGGGTAGACCTGTAAGTATGGATACGATTAAAAGAATGTTTTCGTATTTATCACGTGCAGAGACTTATTACGATCAAGGTACTCCAGAAGACTGTGGTTATATATCATACCTATTGTGGGGTGGTAAAACAGCCAAAGGTTGGGCGGAGAGCAAGATAAAAGCCTTTGAGGGGATTGCAGATGACGTTAAGTTAGAAGCACCTTGTTGGGATGGATACGAAATGGTAGGATGGAAAATGAAAAACGGTAAAAAAGTACCTAATTGCGTACCTAAGAAATAATGAAAGACAGAAGAACACCAGTACCACATAACGGTAAACGTGCTTGTTTATGTAGAGATGGATCGTATAGTAAAAAGTGTTGTGGTCAAGACCACTATTCACAAGGAATAGGTAACATAACAGGTTCACAGTCTATACCAAGTGAAACTGATTACAGCTATCACGTACAAAGATGCAATCATAACCAAAAGAAACACGTTCACGGGTCTACAGAATTAGTAATAGGTAATGTATATTACTTTGATTTAGTACACGATGGACACGATGGATGTTATACTGTTTTAAATCAAGACCAAACCGCTTCAGGGTTTCTTTGGAATACTGTAACACCTTACAATGACTGTACAGAATGTGAATCGGCAAATTAAATATGCAAAATTTTAATCATTAAACGTTAATACTATATGAAACCACAAGTAAAAAGAATCTTAGAAAAGCTAAGTACTGAAAAAGTACAGTTAGCAAAATTCAATACAAAAAATCTTAAAGATGATCTTGATGATGCAAAATCTGATTTACAAACAGTAAACAGAGAAGTTGATGCAGCGTTTGATGATCTTGCAGGTGTAGATATTGAGTTAGATAAGTATTATGCCGATCTAGAATCAGTTGCACAAAGAGCAAATAAAATGATTAAAGAGATTGTAGATGCACAAAAAGTGCTGTCTGATATGGATTTAGACCCTTCTCAATTAGATAAAAAGCTAATGGAGTGTAACAATGTTTTAGCAGGTGCTGATAAGGAGATGAACGATATGGAGGACTTAAGAAAGGCTATTAATTCTGCATTATCAACATTAAGAGGAATGTAATATGAAAGCAACAGAGATACTAAACAGCATTACAGATATGCTTAACTTATCTACAGAGGTAAAGTTAGAAGAGATGAAACTTGCTAATGGCACGTTACTTGAGTCAGAACATTTCCATCCAGATGAAGAAGTGTTTATTAAGACTGAAGATGAAAAAGTACCATTACCCGAAGGACTGTATGAACTAGAAGATGGCAGACAGTTAATAGTGGTAGATGAAGGAATTATTAATGAAATCAAATCAATACAAGAGGATATGTCAGAAAACCTAGAACAAGACCCACAAGAAGAAAAACAAGAAATGGGTTATGCTACAAAAGATGAACTTAACGAGGTTAAGAGCGTTGTAGAAGAGATTAAGGCTATGATCGAAAAGATGGAAGAGCCTAAAGAAGAACCCGCTGAAGTTGAGGTGGAAGCCGAAGCAGTACAGCCAACAGAACAAGAAGAGTTAAAAGAAGAATTGTCTAAACCTGCTGCAGAGCCAATGAAGCATAGTCCAGAGGCATCTACAAAGCGTAAGCAAAACTTGTATGCACAAGGTAGAGCGGTTACTACTTTTGACAGAGTACTAAACAAAATTTCTAATATTAATAACTAAGAATAAAAATGGCAACTACAACATCAATTACTACAACTTACGCAGGAGAGTTTGCAGGTGAATATATTTCAGCGGCACTCTTGTCAGGTTCTACTATCGACAACGGTGGTATTACTGTTAAACCAAATGTAAAGTTTAAGGAAGTTATCAAAAAAGTGGATACTAACGCTATCGTTAAAGACGCTACTTGTGATTTCGATCCTACTTCTACAGTTACACTCACAGAGCGTGTATTACAACCAGAGTTTCAACAAGTAAACTTACAGTTATGTAAAAAAGACTTCCAATCAGATTGGGAAGCATTACAAATGGGTGTATCTGCATTCCAAAGTTTACCTCCTAAATTTAGCGACTTCTTAATTTCTCACGTTGCTGCAAAAGTAGCACAAAAAACAGAGCAGTCTATTTGGGCAGGAGATACTTCTAACAACGGAGAGTTCAATGGTCTTTCTACTATTGTATCAACAGACGCAGATTTACCAAGCGGACAAGAGGTTGCAGGAACTACTGTTACAGCCGCTAACGTAATTACTGAATTAGGAAGCATTGTAGATGCTATTCCATCAACATTATACGGAAGTGAAGATTTAAACATTTATGTATCACAAAACATCGCTCGTGCATATGTACGTGCATTAGGTGGATTTGGTGCTGCAGGATTAGGTGCTGCAGGTACAAACGATATGGGTACTCAATGGTGGAATAACGGATCATTATCTTTTGATGGTGTTAAGTTATTTGTAGCTAACGGTCTTGGAGACAATAAAGCGGTAGCCGCAGAGAAATCTAACCTATATTTTGGTACAGGATTATTAGCAGATCACAACGAAGTAAAAGTTATAGATATGGCTGATATTGATGGTTCACAGAATGTACGTGTAGTAATGAGATTTACTGCAGGTGTACAGTACGGAATTGTAGATGACATCGTAACATACGGTATCACAAACTCTGCAAACTAAGAAAGTAAATAAATAACCTAAGAGGGTGGGTGAGCCAATGAGCCTACTCACCCTTTTTTAATACTAAAACATATGGCTTGTGATTTAACATTAGGGCGCAAAGTACCTTGTAAAGACGTAGTAGGTGGCATTAAAGCTGTTTACTTTGTTAATTACGGTGCTTCAGCGACATACGATTCAACAGATACAGATGTAATTGACGATTTAGGATCGATTACAGCTTTTAAGTACGAAGTAAAAGGCAATAGTTCATTTGAACAGTCTATTACTTCATCCAGAGAAAACGGTACAACCTTCTTTGATCAAACATTAACCCTCACACTTACAAAACTAAGTAAAGAGGACAACAAAGAGATTAAGCTACTTTCTTATGGAAGACCACACGTTGTAGTACACGACTATAACGGTAATGCATTTTTAATGGGTACTGAACACGGTTGCGAAGTGACAGGTGGCACGATTGTGACTGGTGCAGCAATGGGTGATCTTAGTGGATACACATTGACACTAAACGCACAGGAGCAAGTTCCTGCTAACTTCTTAGAAGGAGCAACGGAAGCAGATCCTTTTGTAGGTTTAACAACTACACCAACAGTTACATCAGGTACTAATTCATAATAGCATTGTGGGTTTTATAGAGAGGGGGGGCATATTGTCCCTCTTTTTTTTGTGCTTATTAAAAAAACTTGTTAAATATTTTGTATAACTAATATATTCTTTTATATTTGTATTGTTGTTGAGGGTAAATCCAACAGGTACCAAGACCGAGTACACAGGCGAAAAGTGTATGACACCGTAAGTTGTTCACGGGATGAGAGTTATATGAATGACAAAATTAAAACACATAGTTATGACAGAGCAGTATTTTCACATCAAGACAAATGGTGATTTTACGTCAGGAGAATTTGACGGGTTAGAGCCGAAACAAGAAGCCGTAGGTGGATTGATCGAACGAGTATGGTTGTCAGACGACAGGTTTATGTGGGCAAACGAAGAGGGTTTGTTACAGAAATTACCGATCAATGAGATAGCGTCAAGAATGGCAGGGTTTCCAGTTGTAGGAGATGTATTATTGATTGATGACAAAGACAAAGTTTCAATGACAGATTTAATTAGCAAATCAGAATTGATTCGAATGAGACAACAATCGTAGCCGACAAAGTTACAGTGTAACACTATCGGTTATAGGGGGGTGGCAAAAGCCACCTCTCTTTTTACAAAAATATTTACTTTATGCGTTATATTTGTATGAAACTACTTACTACAAGTACAGACGCGCAAACTATAAAAGTGATACCAAGAGAATACGTTACATCAGCAACGTTCAAATTAACAGACGATACCACTAATACAACATCGTCTTATAGTGTATCACCAACAACGGATCGTAATTACTTGTCTTTCTCACAAGCATTGAGTTTAAAGGAGGGTAGGTATTATGATATGTTAATCACAAAAACAGACGGTACAGTAATTTACAAAGACAAGGTTTTTTGCACAGCACAAACTGTTGATCAAACGACAAATGATTACTACACTATAAACAAAGACGTGTACACAAGTGATGCGTCATACGACAATGACTTTATTGTATTATGAGAGACGTAAGAATAGTTAATTTAGCGACATATAGCACCCCGAAAATTACTGAACGTAAGAACAAGGATTGGGTTGAGTATGGTGATGACAATAATTATTACCAATACCTAATAGACCGATTTAATGGTAGTGCTACAAACAACGCTATTGTGAATGGAATATCAGAAATGATATACGGTAAAGGTCTTGCAGCAACAGATGCTAGTAGAAGACCTGATGAGTATGCACAAATGGTATCGTTGTTTACGAAAGACTGTATGCGTAAAGTTGTGTTTGATCTCAAGCTTATGGGACAAGCAACTGTTCAGATCATATACTCAAAAGACAGAAAAAAGATTGCACAAGTAGAACACTTTCCTGTTGAGACGTTAAGGCTCGAAAAGTGTAATGAAGATGGAGACATCGAAGGATATTACTATCACAAGGACTGGACAAAGATAAAACCACACGAACAGCCTAAGCGCATACCTGCATTTGGTACAAGTAATGAGTCCATCGAAATTATGTGTATTAAGCCTTACAAAACAGGATACTATTACTACTCACCTGTAGATTACCAAGGTGGTTTGCAATATGCTGAATTAGAAGAAGAGGTTGCTAATTATCACCTTAACAACATTAAGAACGGGTTAGCACCTAGTATGTTGATTAACTTTAATAACGGGATACCTAACGAAGAGGAACGTTCATTAATTGAGCGAAGAATACAAGAAAAATTTAGTGGGACAAGTAACGCAGGTAAATTTATATTAGCATTCAATGACAGCGTTGATGCACAAGCAAACATAGAACCAGTACAATTATCAGATGCACATAACCAATACGAATTCTTATCTACGGAATCATCGAAAAAGATTCTCGTATCACACAGGATTGTCAGTCCGATGTTATTTGGGATTAAAGACCAAACGGGTCTTGGTAACAATGCGGATGAAATTAAGACAGCGTCTATACTAACAGACAATGTTGTAGTAAAACCGTTTCAAAACCTAATTATTGACGCGTTAGATCAAATATTAGCATACAACGGTATATCACTAAATCTTTATTTTAAGACGTTACAGCCGTTAGAGTTTATTGATCACGATAATGTAGATATTGACGATGAAACAAAAGAAGAGGAAACAGGAGTTGAACGAAAACGCTTTAATGCGGATACACAGAGCGCACCTAACATCGAAAGTATTGCAGAAGACTTAATTACACTCGGCGAAGAAGAAGAGTCGTTAGAGGGGTGGGAATTAGTTGATGAGATGGATGTTGATTATAATATGGAAGAGAAACTTGACAAGATGATCGGACTCGCTTCAACAGGTACATCAAGACCAAATGCTAAGTCTGAACAAGATCAATACATTGATGGCGTACAATTTAAAGTAAGATACCAATATGGTCCAAAGAGCGTGAGTTCTAATAGCCGTGAGTTTTGTAAAAAAATGGTATCAGCAAATAAACTATATCGTAAAGAAGATATAATACGTATGGACAATCTATCTGTAAATGCAGGATGGGGTAAGGGCGGAGCTGACACGTACTCAATATGGAAGTTTAAAGGCGGTGGTGGATGTCATCATAAATGGGTTCGTAAGACGTTTCGTTTTACAGATTTACCAAAAGGTCAAGGAGATACTAAAAGTCCAAATGCACCCACAATTAGCACGAATAAAGCAGAAAGAGAAGGTGCAAGAGTACGCAACCCAAAAGAGGTATCGATGAAACCAAAAGATATGCCCAATAAAGGGTTCATTAAACCACGTAAGAAGTAATGGCAACAGCACTATTTATATCACGAAAGGACTTAGTAAAGAACACGATTCTTGACGGTAATGTGGACACAGATAAGTTCATACAGTTTGTTAAGATCGCACAAGAGATACATATACAGAATTACTTAGGCACAAAGTTATATGATAAAATAAGCGCAGACATTATAGCAGACAATTTAACGGGTGATTACCTTACATTAGTGAATAAGTACGTACAACCTATGCTAATTCATTTTGCTATGTCAGATTACTTGCCTTTTGCAGCGTATCAGATAAAAAATGGTGGTGTTTACAAGCATCAAAGCGAGAATGCAGAGAGTATTGAGAAGAATGAGATAGACTATTTAGTAAATAAAGAACGAGATTTTGCAGAATATTATACAAGAAGGATGATTGATTACGTTACATTTAATGTAGGGAAGTTTCCAGAGTATAATACGAATAATAATGAGGATGTTTATCCTGACAAAGACGCAACATATCAAGGGTGGGTACTGTAAAAACATATAAACCGAAAGTTGTCAACGTTGAGAAACTTAAGACATACTTAAAAAAAGTAAAAAATGGCAAATAGTATTAACTGGGGATTCATATATTGTTACACAGAATTCGGTGATGAGGATCATACTATTGCAGAGTCAATACCTGCATTCAGTTCACCTGATTGTTTTTTAAGTAGCTTAATAGCAGGACAAATAGAAACGTTAGCAATAACAGCAGACGATATAAGATATAAAGCAGATAGTGCAATTTTAACAGCAGATAAATCATTAGTATAAAATGGCTAAACAAACAGTAAATTTAGGAACAACAGCAAATGACGGGACAGGAGATCCGTTAAGAAGTGCATTTGACAAATTAAACGACAACTTCGATGAGGTTTATGGAACTAACTTCGTAACTCACGATATGTTAAACGATAATATAGTAGACCACGACGAGTTAGCATCAAGATATACGGAAGTAACCTCTATTACTACTCTAACAGGCGCACCATCTTTTGACTGTTCAACAGCATCAGTATTTAAACTTAGCGGAGATTTAACGGGAGCATACACTATCGACTTAACAGGGTATAAAAAAGGTCAGGTTATTAGTATATTTCCTTTAAAAGGACAGACAGTAGCGTTAGATGCTCAAGGTACTTCTACAAATACCTTTAATAAATTAGCAGAGTCAGATTACGATAATACAGTAACTAGTTTACTTCAAATCGAGTGTGTAGATGATTCAGCAACAGACCCAGTTTTCTTTTATTCGGTATCAACTTATGCTTCTGATAGTTCAATCTAAATCTAGAATATGTTAAATAGAAGATTTTTACAGCCATATTCAGCAACCGCAGGTGTTGCATACCCACAAAATATTGATTTTTTAGTTATCGCAGGAGGTGGTTCTGGAAACCCAGGTGGTGGCGGTGGTGGTGCAGGGGGTTATAAAACTTCTTTTGGTACTGGTAATATATCTGGTAGAAATAGTGCAGTATTAAGTGGTGTTACTATAACCGCTAACACTACATATAACATACAGGTAGGTGCAGGGGGTACAACTATGGCGGTTAGTACTGTCACTGCTACTTTAAATGCAGGGGGTTCTAAAGGAGGCAATTCTCAATTTGACACCCACGTATCTACTGGAGGAGGTTGTGCTAATTACTACCCTGATTCTGGATACTTAGCTAAGAATAGCGGTGGATCTGGTGGAGGTGCTGTATTTGGCGGAAGTGGCGGTCATAACGCAGGTAACTCATCTGGTCTTTCTGGGCAAGGATTCGGAGGACACGGAGGTGATTTAGGTGGCGGCAGTACATACTCTGGTTCAGGAGGTGGTGCAGGTGCAGCAGGAACTAATGGTGCAAGTGCTCTTGGAGGTGTTGGTATAAATTCCTCAATCACAGGAACTTCTGTGGGTAGGGGTGGCGGTGGTTCGCCTGGTCCTTGGACTTCTGAAACAAGAGCAGCAAACGCTTTCGGTGGTGGTGCAGGGGGTGCTAGTGCAACCGCAGGTACTCCCAATACTGGTGGCGGTGGCGGTGGTGGTGGCTCATCTAGCGGTAGTCAATCGAATGTTAGAGCATCTAAAAGTGGTGGTTCGGGAGTTGTTATATTAAGATATCCTTTTGGATTAACCGCTGCTTTTTCGGTGGGACTAACTGCCTCTATATCACAAGACGGAAATTTTGAAGTTGCACAAATAACAGCAGGAACTGGAACTGTAACATTTACAAATTAATAAAATTTAACAATGGCACATTACGCATTTTTAGATGAAAATAATATAGTTACCGAAGTGATAGTAGGTAAAGATGAAACAGATACATCAGAAGATTGGGAGCAAGTATATGGAGAAGTAAAGGGTCAAGTATGTAAAAGGACTTCATATAATACTCACGCAGGTGCGCATATAAATGGAGGTACTCCATACAGAGGGAATTATGCAGGCATAGGGATGAAGTATGATGAAAACTTAGATGCTTTTATTGCTATTAAACCCTACCCCTCTTGGACTTTAAATAATTATATTTGGCATTGTCCAGTGTCATATCCAGATAACGAACCCTATGACCAAAATTTTGAGTGGAATGAAGATGACCTTAGTTGGGATTTAATATCATAAATTATGCAAGACTTGAAGATATACGGACTCAATTTAGGTGCTATAATATTTAGCACAGTGCCAAACATAAATGCACAGCTACAAACAGTTGTATTGATACTTACAATAATTTATACATTAACTAAAATCTACAAACAGATAAAATGAAAATGCCTAGAAATGGAGTAGCAAAAGAGATAAGACACTACGCAGGTAGTTTGTTTATATTTTTGTTTGTTGTAGGTATTATTGTTACTTTGTTACAGTTTCCTGTATTAGATTCTAATAAAGAAGTTGTAATGATGTTGATTGGTACTATTGCAGCGAGTATTCCTATTATAATTTCTAGTATTACAGGCACAAAACCCGATGACGTTACAGCACTTAAATCAGCACTAGATAAGAAAGAACATCAAATAGAACTTTTAGTACAAGCTAAAGATAATTTAGAAGGTATGGTGATTGAGTTACAAAGACAAATGCTCGAAAACCAAGAAAACGTTATGGACAAAATTATACTAAAGGCAGCAATGGATTTTGATGATAAACGCAACCCACCTAAATAATGGAACTAAAACATTTTACACTTAGTGAATTTGATTCCCCTGATCTTGAAGGTAGCGGTGTTAATATGCAACCACGAACTTTACAGATGCTTGACAACGCAAGAACAATTGCAGAAATACCCTTTAAAATTAACAGCGGGTATCGTACAAAAGAAAGAAATCAGCACATTGGAGGTAGTAAAAATTCATCACATTGTTACGGATATGCAGTGGACCTGCATTGTACCGATTCAAGAAGCAGATGGATTATTATTGACAGTTTGCAAAAAGCAGGATTCAATCGTTTTGGTATTGCCGACACATTTATACACGTGGACAACGACCCTGATAAACACGAAGACGTTATATGGACTTACTAATACGGTAGGAAATACGTTAAATGAGTAATAAGAAAAAATTTAAAGACACAAAAGTTGGTCAGTTTTTACTTTCTAAGATTCCTGCAGTCGTTGGCAGCCTTGCTAATGACACCCCTATTGGTAATGTCGTTCGTACCCTTATTGGTGGTAGTGAAATGTCAGACGATGATAAACAAATTGCCTTACGCAAACTAGATCAAGAAATACACGAGTTTGACGGTATTACTAAAAGATGGGTTGCAGACTCTAAATCACAATCTTGGTTAGCGCAAAACGTGCGCCCTTTAACCTTAGCGTTTCTAACGGTGGCTTTTGTCTTTGGGTGGGCATACGGTCTCAAAGAGTTAGAAGTCGTAAAAGAACTACTCCAAATCGTTTTTATCGGTTACTTCGGCAGTAGAGGTACGGAAAAGATTTT
>TARA_Y100000385_G_scaffold120367_1_pt1 | contig 31107 bp, 26 predicted proteins | sample TARA_Y100000385 | Tara Oceans TARA_Y100000385 (sample SAMEA2620980) | marine metagenome | biome: marine biome (ENVO:00000447); feature: surface water layer (ENVO:00002042); material: "saline water (ENVO:00002010), including plankton (ENVO:xxxxxxxx)" | depth 5 m
CTTAAATAGGAGTTCTATTGACTCAAAATTAGAAAAATTACATGCCCCAGATGGTTGAAAATCTTCCGGATTAATTGAAAAACTGTAAACCATGACTCCTTTAGGAAGTTTTCCAGTATGATGATTATATGGCTGAATTTTATTGTAATAATTATATTCACGTGCTCCTAATCTTACATCTCCATTTAGTTTAAGTTCTAATGTTTTCACGATATTTTCATTAAAATATTTATAATTATCATTATCAATTGCTGGAATATCTTTGATATCTCTAAATTGCCATAAATTTACTAATCTTGTAAGATCTTCATTACTAGGAGCTTCTTTAGCAATAATTCTATTTTTATTTATATCACTAATTAGTTTTATATTGGATTCATTATCACTTGTTATAATATATTCTTCGAGGGTCTTATTGATAATAGGATAAGTATTATTAGTCCCATTTATTTTGAATATAAATTCATTGTCGTTAGTTGAAATAACTGGGTCTACTGTTTTAGCAGAATTTGTTCTAAATAATCCATAAAAATATAATGGTGATATATTTGAGGGAAGTGGTTCAATATTATAATAATTTTTAGTTTGTCCATTAACACTATCAACTAAAGGTAATGTGCTATTAAGCATTTGGTTGTAAAATCTTGATATTTCCCTATGTTTTTGGATAATTTTGTTATAATAATCAAAACATAATTTATATAGGTAATTTTGATAACTTAATATATTCACATCATCTAATGAATCTAAATTAGTATAATTTGAATGTTGATTTATTGCTATTAAATCATCTCTTTTAGGAACTACATATACTTCTTTGGTAGGGTTAAATAATTCAACTGATAATGTAGACTCATTAATATTTCCTAAAAACTCAGATTTTGAAACTCTTTCAATTAAATATCTATGCTCAAAGTTTTTAAGTAGCTTAGATTCTTCATCGCTAAGATAAACATAATTTACACCAAGTGCTGGTTTTAATAACCACGAATCAATTTTATGACTTATAGCTTCAGGACGTATAAATTTTGTTCTTGTAATAATATCATCGTTTACCTGGGAATTTATTGCGTCGCCGTTTAAATTTTTTGAATTTAAGACTGTAAGTGTATCCGTAACACCTATATGATATAATTGTTTAATTGGTTTTAACTCTATTTCTAATTTTACTGGTATTTTACTCAATGAAATTAAAGGAACTTCTTGACCAGCATATTTACTAAACCAAAAAGGTATTGGAACAATAATTCTTTCACTATCAGTATTAGGTATATTGTCAGTTTGGGTATATTGAGCATACCTATCTTCAATATTTCTATATCCTCTATGTAAATTATCTACATTGCCTATAAGTTTATTGTAAACTTTTAATTGTTCTCTTGTAAGATTAGTATTATTGTATATTTCAATATATTCACCCTCAATAGTTTCTATTAATTGTGTGCCTATAAATATTTTGATACTGTTTATTATTGTTGAACCTAAGTTTTTTACCCATCTAAATGGATAATCTTTAGTGATATTAGGGATATCAAATTCCAAGTTAATACCTGATAAAAGGTGACCATATGAAGGTATTTTAGCAAATAATGTGGTAGGTAAATCATAATTTAATGATTTAGCGCCTTCAAATTCTACTTTAATATTCTGCATGGCAAAATTGGAATGACGCTTATAAACTACCTTAAAATAAGATTTTTCAGGATTTCCAGTGAAAAAAATATCTTGATTTCCCATAGCAGCGAGTTGTAATAAAGCACCCGTCATTTATAATATAGCTATGTAATAATCTTTAGTATATGATTGTTATAATAAAGACTATTTATATTTTGAATAATAATTCTGCCATTCCTGATTTAATTTCAAGAACATTGTAATACTTCATATAGAGTAATACATCATATTTGTATTTTTCAGTTATTGCTAAATTTTGATCTATATCTTTAAGTTTAATCTCAAATCTAATATTTTTTATTTCACCCAAATTACTGCTTCCACTGGGATCATATTTGTCTGGATGTATAGCAAAACTATATAGATTTATACCTTTTAACATACTACTGTGGTGCATAAAAGATTGAATTTTACTAAAATATTGATGGTCCTTTCTATTTACACGATTTGTTTCATCAAAATCAAAACTGATATTTTCTATTATATTTTCACTAAAAAATTTAAAATTATCCATATTAATTGATGGGATATTTGGATATTTTCGATAGTTCCAGTTATCTATAAGGTCTTGTATATTTTTATTAGATAATTTAGATTCATCACTTATATAATATCCATTTCCATCTATTGTATGATTTATTGTCTCATCTGTAAATTTTGCTAAATAATGTATTGCTGTTTCAATACTATTATCATTATTACTAATTTCCCGTGATAACTGATAAAAATATGTTTGTTCTATTTCTGAGATAAATTTATCATAATCATTGTCATAATTAGTGAAATTTAACCAGTTATTTGTATTTTTAACATCATTTCTTCTTGGAACAATAAGTATTTCTTTACATGGATGATGAGGCATTGCGTTAGTAGGGTCATCTCTTATGTCTAACATGCCTAATTTATTGTTTATCTCTAACTTAGTTATTGGCTCTACTACATACTGTAGTGTAGATTCTTGAAAGTCTTTTTTAAGTTGTCCCTCTAAAAAAATATAATCTACATTAAGAATGGGATTAATATTCCATCTGTTATTTTCAAAAAAAGATAAAACGTCTGAATGATTTATAATATTCCCATCTTTATTAGGAATACTTACTCCTTTAACATCAGTTCTATTAAATTTTAAATTAGGAGAGGTAGTTGATATTGTGTATCTGTCATGATAATTTAGTAATTCTTTTAGTGGTCTAAGTTCTAATTCTATTATAGCATCATGGTAAAGTAAACTTGAAATAGGTAAGGAAGCGCCAATATTTCTATGAAACCAGAATGGTATAGGTATATTAATATTTTGACTATTTGTACTGGGTATAGAATTATTGGTAGAATTAATATAATTGGAGTGTTCGGTATGGGTAAGTGTGTTGTAATTTTCTTTTTTATAAGACAATTTATCTTTACAAACCAATTCATTAAGTTTTGATAATTTATCAGCTGAACTTGAAATATTATTATAGATAAACATATATTCACTATCATATTCCTCTACAACTGAACCACCAATAAGAATTCTGGCATTTTTAATTATAATGTTACCTATATTGTTTGCCCAATGTAAGTGGATTTTATTCGTATCTTTATTAGAAAATATAGCAGGTAAATTTACTTCTAGAAAAAGCGTATTAATTAAATCACCATTTTTATCAAGTTTAAGTTTAATTTTAGTAGTAGAATCGTAGGATAAATTACCTATAAATTCAAACTGAAGATCAATAGTTTGTATAGCAAAATTAGAATATTTGTGGTAAACCTTTTTGAAAAAACTTATCTGGGGATTTTTTGTCAGATACGAGTTCTCTTTACCTTGTGAATAAAGTTGTAATTTAGCTCCAGTCATTTATAATATAAAAATAAATTTCCTTTAGTTTTATATTAATTAATTAAAGATTAGTTACTATAAATAGTTATTTAATGTCACTAACATCATATCAAAAAACTTTAGTTACTATAGATGTACTTGGTCCTTGCGTATCTACACTTTTATTTGTCTTTTTAAGATATTCAGGAAGAATATCACATAGTCTATGGCTTACTTATCTTTTTGGAATAGGAATAGGTTGCTTATGGGAAATTCCATTTGGATTAGCCGGCGATAGCTTTCTTATAGCTTCATTTGATAATCCACTTGGTTTTGGAGTTCACATATTACACGCATTTTGGGACAGCCTGATTTTTCTATTCGGTATGTTTTTTATTCATATTTGGAATGATAATAGATATTGCGGTTTAGCACAATTAGGCATGCTTGTAGTATATGGACTTCTACAAGAATTTTTAGTTGAATTAATATTCGATAATAATTATTGGTATTACAAGACTGACAATAGACATAACCCAGTCGTATTTACTATCAATGGAACTGGATATACATGTGTACCTTATTTAGTTTGGATTATGTCCCCTATTTTATATCTGGCAGGTGTTTTTTCAATTATTGATACTTATGGACCTCTAAGGAAAGATGGAAGAAGAGAAATAAATGATTCAAGATGTAGAAATCTTATTGAAAAAGGAGAACATGAAGATTCATGGCCTTCTGTATCAACAACTATAACCACTTTATAATTATTCGAGTTTTATATAGCTATTTTTAATACTTGGTAGCTTTTTATAATTATTGAATTTTACTACTAATTCATTGTATTTTGTAGAAAATATATGAGCAGAACGCTCGATATTAAATTTTAATTTATAAAATGTTTCATTATTTGTTATATTAAATAGTGTAACATATTCATCATTTTGATAGCATTCAATATTATTAAATGGTAAAGACCTATGAAATGCATTTTTATGTTCTTTACATATCATAAGTGTTCCATTAAGGTCAACATGTAAAATATGTTTTTTAATATAGTCTTGGTCAATAAGATCTACCTCAATCCCTTTAACTAAAAGTTCAATAAAAGGCAACATATGACTATTATTTTCATATTTTTTTATTTTTTTATTAAAAACATCAAAACAATTGATAACAGATATCATTTAAATAATTACAGATTTATTTAAATTATAATTAACGAGGTTATAACTTTTTAATAGTATAAACCCTTTAGTTTAGCCTCCATTATATATAGGATATTTTGTGTTGAATATAAGCCTATATTGTCTCTTATAAAAGGATAAAATTCTCCATGAAATACGTAAAATGACATAAATCTTGTTTTAATAGGGCTTTTTTCTAAATTATAATTTACAAAATCATAGGAATTATAAAAATAAGCTACCTCGATATAGTCATTGAATTTACAATGATAATCATGTAGACTATTAAGAATCTTAAAATCATGACTTGCTATTGTATGATAATATCCAGAATCTATTAATTTTTTGGCATTCGTAATGTATATTTCATCAATTTGTTTACTATCATATACATCGCCCTCATATATCCCTTTAACTAATCTAACATGTCCTCTCATAGTTAATATGTAATCTATTTTAGAACTTACAGATTCATTATACGCGGCAAGCGTAATACCTATATTTTTGTATCCCTTGGATAATAATTTAAGATAAAAATTGTATTCGGTATCCAAAGTTTCTTGTATAATAGCCGATAGCCATATAAAAATATTCTTTCTTTGTGCATAATCAACTATATCCAACAATCGTTTCCATTGCTCTTTCTTAGATAATGACAACTGTTGTATTTTAATAGACATTTTATTACGTTTATAAATGATATCTGGTTTGCTTATTCTATCTAGATAATTGATAATTTTATAATATTCATAGTAAGAATTATTATTTTCTGTAAAAATAGGTAAAATACTCAGACTAATTAAAAAATCATTATTAGTTATTTTTTGAATTACTTTTTGATTATCTTCTAACGTAGATTTTAGATTAAGTACATATATAGCATAAACAGCTATTAAGAAAAATATTATATATATAACTTTACTTAGCATATTATATATATCATATTAAATTATAATACCAATTTTTAATGATTAGGAAAATTATTTATTAGCATAGACTAAACCACCCATGCCATTTCTAATATCTAATATATTGTAGTTGACAAAATATACGGTCATATTATATTTGTAATTCTCGTTATAAGATGATGGTTCTTTGAAATTAACATTTAAAACAAGATTATCTATTTCAGACATATTTAAGAATCCGGTTGGCTGTATTTTCCCAGGAGATTTAGATAATGAATAAACAAGAATATCATCTACATATGTTCCATTATAATGCTGATATTGCTGTTCAAGATTAAAATATTTGGTAGATTTATATTCAAGTCTGTTGTTATTATCAATTTCAATATTTAGTGAATCAATTATTCTTCTATCATAAAATTTATGGTTTTGAATATCTATAGATGGAATATTACTATACTCTCTAAATTTCCAAATATCAAGCAACGATTTAAGATCCGATTGGCTATAAATTCTATCTTGTTTAAATGTTTGAAAGTCTTTATAATTAATTCCCATGTAATCGTGATTTGAAAAGTTGCTCCATTCATTTCTTTTTTCAGCATCTGCCCTTTTAGGAACAATAATAATTTCTTTTATGGGATGATAGATTTCAAATTCAAAATTTTTAGTTCCTTCTACACTTAAAATATTAAAACTTGTAACTTGTTCTATTAAATATTTTTGAGAATTTTGTGCTATAAGATTTCTTTCCTTGTTATCAAGAAATATATAGTTAATTTCAAGTTGAGGATCAAGTTCCCAAAATGGATTAATGAAATAATTTTCAATACTTAAATTTTCTGATGGTTTTACCCATCTATATCTATCCTGATTTAATGTAATATTCGAACTATTGGTATGAGATATAGTTTCCTCATTTGAAATAAGACATAAATCTCTAAAAGATCTCAATTCAAAATCTATGAATACTTGATGATATTTAAGTGCTATAAGAGGTAATGAAAGGCCTCTATTTTTAGTAAGCCAGAATAATAACGGAACAATAATTTTTTTTGATTTAATACTTGGTGAAGTATTGTAAAATTTGTTAATTTGACTTTCACCGTCCAGTTTATTAGAGTTATGAACATGAAAATAAGTATTACTATTAATAGATTTGTCAAATATATCATTTTTACTTTCTAAATTATTTAATTTGAAATAGTTATATATAAATTCTCCTGATATTGTTTCTATAAGTGTATCTTCAATGTAAATTGAAGCTGATTTGATAATACTTGTTCCTATATTTTCAATGTATTTAAATCCATTTTCTTGTTCTGATTTTATTGCTGGAAGCTGAAATGTTAAAAAAATATTATCTATTAAATCGCCATTTCTTGGAACTTTTACACGAAATCTACTTGTTTCATTATAGGGTAAACGTTTATTAATACTTTTTAAGTTACCATTTAAAATACTAAAATTAGAACAAGGCACATTTATTGTCGCCATTGTAAAATTGGTATATCTCATGTAAACCTTTTTAAATAAATTTATATTTGGGTTATTATTTAGATAAGAGTCTTCAATTCCTTTAGTTGATAATTGTAGTAAGCCTCCGCCCATTTATATATATTTATATTATCCTTTAATGTAATATACTGAATATTTTACTAAATACATTATGACATGTGAATATTTCAACAGATTTGTTATCAAGACTAAATTTAAATAACCAGTGTCTTGGTATAAATAGAATGTTGTATTCCCGTAAAACTATATCTATTGCTTGAACTTTTGAGTTATTTTTATCTGGTAATTTATAATGTTTAAATACAGTGTCGTTTGATTTTTTATTATTAAAAAATTCAGAAAACTTAGGATTAATTAATTCTATATTTTGAGTTTTCATGCTTCTTATCATTAAAATTTCACCATTATGTGAAATGTAATCATTTGTTGGATTATACATTGTAAATTTCTTTGATATTGATAATGGTGAATGTAAATTATATTTTTCCACATTATCTTTTAGACTAACTTCTTCTATAAACGTTATTATAAGTGGATTAAGTTGATTGTATAATTCATTTCCATTGGTGTAATCGAGTTCTTGTTGTTGAATTTCGTAACCATCCGCTTTTAAGTTATATTTTCTGTAATGCATGATTAATAAAACTATTGTAGTTAAAATAAAAATTTTAGTGTATAATCTCATTTATTATAAATGAATATTTACTTTTTTTATTTTAAACACTATAACTATTTAAAGTTTATTTAATATTATTGATTATAATAATGTCTACTGAAAGATTAACAGCAAGAGTAAAATGGTTCAATCCCCGTGCCGGATATGGATTCCTTACCGATTGTAAAAACGCTGACGACGTATTTGTTCATCATACGGAAATTACAACATCAGGAAATGTATACAAAACACTCACCGCCGGAGAGTATGTAGAGTATGTTACTACCACTGACCCCACTGGAAAAGTTCTCGCAACCAACGTAACCGGTATTCTTAAAGGTCCGCTTCTCTGTGAAAGACCAAGGCCTAAGAAAAAAACTAAAGGATCACCAGGAGACGAAGATTCTAGTCCTGAACAAGCTTTAGGAGAGCCCTCTGTAGCTGCTCAATAAATGTTTATATTTATATAAAGTTTTATATATAAATATATCTATGTCTAGTAATAATAATTTTACCAAAGATTTAATTTTAGGAGGTTTCGCTGGAGGATTTTCAAGAACGATAACTTCACCTTTAGAAATTACTAAAATGTTACAGCAAAATTACCCTAATAATTTTGGTAAAAAATCGACTACATCTATCGTAAGAGAGATCTATAAAAGTAATGGTATGAAAGCGTTATTTAAAGGTAATCTTACTAATTGTTTAAGGATCGTTCCTCAAAATGCATCACAATTGGCTTTCTATAATTATTTTCGTGAAAACATGAACAAATCTTTCCCAGAATATAAAAATACTAATTCTTTTTTATCAGGGTCTTTTGCTGGAATAATTAGTTATAGTCTTATTTATCCTCTGGAAACGGCCAGAAGTAAACTATCTGTTGATATTTCCGGTGCAAATAAACAATATAATAGCTTATGGTCAACTCTTAAATATTCAGCGAGAACTAATGGTGTAAAAAGTCTTTATAACGGATGGCTTATATCTTCATTAGGAATGATACCATACCAAGGCATAACTTTTTCAACATACAGCTATATGAGAGAAAAATACAATCCTGAAAATAATAAATTAATCAATTTACCTATTGGTTCATTGGCCAGTTTATTTGCTGTAACTGTTACCTATCCATGTGATGTAATTAAAAGAAAATATCATCTTTCAGGAGAACTTGGAAATATTAAATATAATAGTTATAGTCAACTTTTAAAATCAATGTTTAAAGAGAGTGGTATAAAAGGATTTTACACAGGAATTATACCCTGTTATCTAAAGATGATTCCATCCAGTGCGATATTTTTTTTCACGGTTGAATTATTCAAGTAAATTTGATATTTATTTATATTAATTCTTTATTAATAAATATTCTATGAGTGTTGAACAAACAGACTGGAAACTGAAAGAGACTTTAGGTAATTATAAAAATGAAGGTGACCAATTTAATGTATATGAAAATTGTTCACTGAAAAAACCTGCTGATTATAATCCTAATACAGATATTATCTGCTATAAATCAAATTCTTCAGCATATAACGGGTATAACCAACATTATAATACAGGAAATAACATTTATGATAAATGTATTCAAAAGATTGTAACAAAAGGAACAATTCATCCTATTGGTGATAAAAGGAAGACACCTCAGAATATTAAGTTAGAGCTTAAAGAGCATCAAAAAAGAATTTTACATGAAATGCTTGAAAGAGAAGATTACGAATACAGACTTTTAGATTCTCAAAATTTACTATTCTTGTGTGATAATGTAGGTAGTGGAAAGACTATTTCTATTCTTTCACTTATTGCTGAAAGGCCTCAAGTTAAAAAAGTTTGGAAAAATAAGTATTATCTACCAAGGTCAAAATTGAATAAATACGAACAAGAAAAATACAAAGTTACTGGAGTTACATTTAGTAATAGTCTGCATGTATTTAATTCAAATCTTCTAATTATTCCACATGGAATATTTAACCAGTGGGAGAAATACATTGGAGAAAATACAAATATTAAATACTATGCTATAGGAACTAAAAAGAATATGAAAATGGATAAAGAGACTTACGATAAGGTTTTGAATGAAAACAGTATTATTTGTATAAAATCAACTATGGTAAAAGAATTTGTAGGTATTCTTAATTCATATTATGGACAAACTTCTTGGAATATCGATCAGAATAATACTGTTCAGAATACCGATGACTTTAAATCAACTAATATTTTAGGAATAACAGGTGAAGTTAGGAAAGAAGCTAAACAGTTTATTAGTAATTTTACAAGTAATCCATGTAAAGATATTATGGATGGTTTCTTGGATAAAATTAATAAAATTAATGACATGATTGATTATAAAGCATTAGGAGAATCAGGTAATATTGTAACATGTGATGATTCTATACATATTTCAGGGGAGGGTATGTGTCAAAATACACCAAGTGGATATATTTTCCAGAGAGTTATTATTGATGAAGCGGATTCTATTCATATTCCTGCATTTCCAACAATTCACGCGAAGTATACCTGGTTTGTAACGTCATCTATTAATAATTTGTTGTATCCACATAGAAAAGATAGGTGGGATTCAGCTAATAATAAATATGAAACTATATCCAATGGTATTAAAGGAACAGGGCTTATTAAAGATTCACTATTAAATGCGGTTGATTGGCAAAGACCTTCTAACTCATACTATAAAGGATATAATAGTTGTCGTATTTTTAAAACTATTGTAAGGAACCACCTTAAGTTTATTAAAGAGTCGATTTATATTCCGAAGCCTATTGTAAAATATCACAAATGCTTTACTCCACCAGAACTGCTTGCTGTTACAAATGCGGTAAACAAGGAAGCTTTGAAAGCATTAAATGCCGGTGATGTTAAAAAAGCTATGAGTATGATAGGATGTGAATCTTCTACAGAAGATGATATTCTTAAATCTGTAAATGATAAGTTGTATAAAGAACTAGAAGTATGTAAATCAAATCTGTTAAATAAAAATACTCTGTTACAAGCAGAAGAAAACAATATGGAAAGTGTAAAAGTAATGTTACAATCGGCTAAAGAAGAGAACTTTGATAAAGACTTTATCTTAGATCTCACTGAACAAAAGAACTATGTAAATAATAGAATCAATACCATTAAATCATCTATTAAAACATGGACAGATAATATTAATGGATTCGAATCTAAAATCAAAGGTATTGAGGAAAGAGTAAGTGGTTGTGAAAATAAAGTATGTCCTATCTGCGCTTGTAATGTAACGGCACCTGCTCTTACTCCATGTTGTAGAAATGTATTCTGTATAAAGTGTGTATCAATGTCACTTGAATATTCCAAAGAATGCCCTATGTGTAGACAACCACTTGAACTTAAAAAATTAAATATTATTGTATCTGAAAAGGTAAATTCAGACGAAAAAGATGTTGTTTTGCCTACAAAAATTGACAATATTATTACACTTCTAAAAGTCAATCCTGATAAAAGAGCTATGATTTTCTCTGAGTTTACTAATGCTCAAGCATTTGTGGAGCTCAAAGAAAAACTGAACGAGATGAATATTAAATATGAAGTTCCCTATGGGTCTTCTGGAAGAATTTCAAATATAATTAAAAGATACAAAGAAGATAAGGATCATAGGGTTCTTCTTCTCAATGCGAATTGTTTTGGCGCTGGCTTAAATCTTCAATTTACCGACGAAGTATACATATTCCATAGAATGAGCGTAGACCTCGAAAATCAGGTAATTGGGCGCGCTCAAAGAATGGGACGAACAGGTCCTCTTAATATTCATTATATGTGTTATGAAAATGAATATCCCGAAAATTATGATAATAATTCTAAAGAAGATACCAATAGTAATGACGCCTCAATTGTAAATCAATATTTAGATGATGGTAATGAAACTGTTGTCAATACTATACCCTCTCCTAACTCTCCTAAGATTGATCAACCTGATACATCTACGTAATTTTAATATAAGTGAAGTTTATTGAAAATTAATTTACCTAACTCATTATTTTTTAATAAAAATATATATATATGACTAAATCTTGTCCACAACATGGGGCTAATTGTGATATGCGTTGCAGAGACCCAAATGTAGATAACGGAATGATGACTAAAGTATGGGGGCCAGCCGGTTGGCTTTTTTTACATTGCGTTACATTTGGATATCCTTATGCTATCAATCCTGAAAATCTTGATCACGCCTACAAACAAGACCATTATAAAACCTTTTTTAATCTTGTAGGATATATTTTACCTTGTAAATACTGTAGAGAATCTTATATTGAATTTGCCAGAGAAACACCTATTGATAATTTTTTATCAACAAGAGATGACCTTACCAAATGGCTTTATATTATACATAATAAAGTTAATAAAAAACTTGGAGTAGCACACGACTGTATTCCAACATTTAAAGAAATTCAAAAATTCTATGAACAATTTAGGGCTAAATGTAAAAAGACTAGTGATGAAGAAAGAAAAATGAATAAAGAAAAAGGCTGTGTAAAGCCTGCTGACGGGACTCCTAAAAAATGCGTTATTAATGTCGTTAAATGTAAAGAAGGTGATATCACCAGAAGACATAATTCTATTGTATATAATAATTCACCAAGTATATTGGATAATTCTGAATTACTAAAGGGAATTACTAATTGGAAAAATTGGATTGTTCCATTTGTAATTTTATTAATATTAAATATTTTCTTGGTTAAAAGAGGTTAATAATTATTTAAATAGGTTTTCATAAGAAGAATTTCTCTTTCTTGATTGTAAATTATATCTTTTGCTAATCGATATAATTTAGCATCTTTTTTAACAACATCATTTTTTATAAGTTTATTAGTAGTTGTTAATGCGGTAGAATGATGAGGTATCATTCTTTTCAACCATTGTTTTGTTGTTACAAATAATTGGTCTCTTAATAAGAATTTAGCAGTAAACATAGACATTATTATACCTATAATAAATATTGTTGAATCAAAATGACCCATTTGTAAATAATGAACTATTTGATGTCCCCAAACCATATTAGAGGCCATCATAATACCTCCATAAAATAAAGTAGTAGAATTATAAAGATGATTTAATTTGTATGCTAACATACTCATAGGATTAAAAAGCATTCCTATAATAACCATAATTATAAACATTATTAGTTGATCTTTGAATGAATTCATTTTATAATTAATAAATATAATTTTATATCTTATAAATAAAATTATTTTTTTATATTAAATGAACAATACAACTTTTATATTGTTAACAATGTTAATAATTTGTTGGACTCTTAACCCATTTTTAAAGAAATTAATGGGTTCCAAATTACCAGCGAATGAAAACATGATATTTAACCACTCTTTATGCACAATTATTATTGTAACTTATACAGCTTATCTATTACTTAATCATAAATGCGATATATCAAAAATTCAGGCTCTTAGTAAGAAAGATGTAATGTTAGGTGTAATTACCTCTGTTATAACTGTAGCTTCATCTCTATTACTTATTAGAATACTTCAAGAAAACGAAGCTTCACAAGTAATGCCTCAAATTCAGCCTTGTGTATTATTATTAACATTAATTATAGGATACTTTTTATTTAATGAAAAAATGACAAAAAACAAAATTATAGGAGCAGGAGTAATAACAATGGGATTATTTATAATTAATAAAAAAGATTAATCCCTATACCTAAATTTTTCCCTATGTTGTGCGGCACAATACGGTTTAGAATAATCGCCAATATTAGCGAAATCAAAGTTAATAACATGAGTTCCACTATCTTTTGTTGTTATTAATATAGCAAATTCTTTTAACGTTGTAGGAGTTTTCATTTTAAGAAAATAATTAGCTTCATAATGATCCTCTAATTCGTTCATAATTAAATCAAGAGTATCTTTATTATTATTTATTACATTTAATCTTAAAGATTTAATTAATTGAGTCTTCCAATCCGATATTGTATCTATACTTAAATCTGTAAAAGAATCAATTCTATTAAGAAATCTCCTATATAAATAATCTATATCTGATGCCTTATATACTTTATATGTAGTTTTAATACCTATACTTAGCATATATTTATTAATTTTATCGATTTTATCAGGAGAAAGACTCTGTATATCTACACTTTGTTGTTCTTGATTTCCAAAATGTATTACTAAGCCCATAGTATACATCTTTCTCATACTCTCAAAAATATCTTTAGCATTATTTCTAACATCTGTCAAAGATAAGTTATAATGGAATGGTTCCTTTAGATCAGCCTTAAATAATTCTTCAAGAGTTCCTATTTTATCTTCATTAGCAGACATTGTATATATTAATAAATAAAATTTTTATTAAAATATAATTTATTACTTATGAAATTGAACACCAACCTCCCCAATTAGAAGGCTCATCTTCGTCAAGATTTATCTTTTCAACTTCAGCAGAATCATCTTTTAAGGTTATTAAATCTTCTTTAGGTTTGTCTTCAATATTTTTATTACTTGTCTTGGATACAACTGTTTCGATTATATCATCAACAATTTTTCTTGCGGTAGATTCCATTTCGGAGGTGTCATTTTCATGAATAATTATTTTTGGAGCTGATATATTTTTCTCAATGTTATAAATAGTTTCAAAATTAGATTGATCTGCTACATAATCTTTGATAATATCTAATTTATGTTCCTCTTCAATAGTTAATAATTTGTGACCATTTTCAAGATCAGATAAGTATCCTTCAGTAAGTTCTGTTTCTTCATTAATAGGAACATCTACATACTTAATTTCGCGTATAAGATTTTGAGGAGTAATTATATCATATTTTAGTTTTGACGGAATAACAATAGTGTATTCACGTGTAGTTAAATCATAATCATATTGCTTAAGTGTCGTTAATTCCTTAAATACATGTCTTCTGTTTTGATTGTTAAAGTATTGGAAGACTAGTGTCTTTTTATCTATATTAACAACATCTCCTTTGATAAGTTTAATTTTAGAAGCAGTAGTATCATTTTCAATTTCTTTTGATTTGTTTTTAATCCAATCTCTTTGTTCATATTGATAATCTAATTCGTCATCTACGTCATTAAAATCATCTTCAAATGTTTTAACAATATTTTTACTATCAAAGTTATTATTGATTAAAAAGTCAGACGGTTCATATTTGAATTGAAACATAGGATTAAGATATGGATTGCGAGCTATTGATCCCGGATAATGACTCATGGAAGAGGGTAATTTGTAAGGTGAAATATCATATCTGCTTTTTTTATTTCTATAGATAGGCCTATATTGATTAGCATAAGCAGTATCAATAGGTGGTAATACAACAGGATATTTACCTAATTTATTATCATACCACAGATTATTTTTGAATTTAGAGTTGATATTTCTTTTTTTATTTGAGGTATTATATGAATTATACATATAATATATCATATATTTTAATTAGATTAATTTAAATTTACCCTGAATTTACCCTGAACACATTAAACATTCTTCTTCTTTAGGTTGATTTTGAACTTCAATACTAAATGTTTGTGCCTTTGTAACAGCTCGTCTTCTTAAATAATATATACCTGTTTTAAGTCCCTTTTTCCAGGAATAAAAATGCATAGAAGATAACTTGCTTATATCAGGGTTTTGAATCCATAAATTAAGACTTTGCGATTGACATACATATGCTCCTCTGTCAGCAGCTTGGTCAATTAATGATTTCATGGATAAATCCCATGCGATTTTATAAGTCGATTTAATTATTGTAGGTAAATCAGTCATCTTTGAAACAGAACCATTATCTAGAATAATAGCATCTTTAAGGTCTGAGTTCCAAAGTTTAAGTCTGATTAAATCATCTTGTAAATATTTATTAATTACTAAAAATTGACCTGCTAGAGTTCCCCTTGAATAAATATTAGATGTAAAAGGCTCAATACATTCATTATAACCCATAATTTGACTAGTAGATGCTGTAGGCATAGGCGCAAGCAATAATGAGTTTCTTATACCATATTCATTAATTTCACTTCTAAGTTTATCCCAGTTAAAATCAAAATCTCCAACCTTTTTAACTGGTTCTGTCTTCCACAAATCAAATTGGAATTGTCCTTTATGAATAGGAGAATTTATAAATGAAGAGTAGGAACCAAGATGAGAATCTCTATCTACCTCAGAACGAGTAGGCTGCAACTTATGATAAAGACTGTTTGTTTTTAAATTAGGTAATTCTATATTTTTATCATAAAATTCAGGTATGACATTTATTTCAGTAACTCTATTTTTGAATTCAGACATACCCGCGGATCTTTCCTTAGCTAATTCCATACTCTTTTCACATGCAGCATGATATATAGTGGCAAAAATCTCTTTATTAATTTGAGAGGCTTCTTTACTATCAAAAGAATATTTAAACATAGCATAAACGTCAGCAAGACCTTGAACCCCTATACCCAAAGGTCGATGTCTATGATTGGAAACTTTAGTTTCTTCTACTGGATAAAAGTTAATATTAATAATTTTATCTAGATTTCTTGTAACTACTTTAGTAACTTCATGTAGTTTTTTGAAATCAAATTTAGGTTTGAAATGTTTATATAACTGATTGAATCCTCCGATATGTTTATCATTTACATAAATTTGTGGAACAGTTGTAATTAAATCATCGTCATCGTCTACATCTCTGTTAAGTTTACCAAAAAAAGCATCTCTCTTAGATTTTTCATCAAGATTAATTTCTTCATATTCAATACCAAAAGATTTAAGGTAATTTTTTGAATGTGTACAGTATGTGCAATCTGTTTTGGAATATACTTTTACACTTTTAATACTACTAGAGTCAAATGGTGTTATAAATGAAGGCAACGCAATAGAAGATAATGTGCAGCAGGCATACTCTTTATGGTCAGAGTATTCTATAATTTCTGTGCATAAATTACTGCTTTTGATTGTTCCAATATTTTGTTGATTTGACTTAAGATTAGAAGCATCTTTGTAACACAAATATGGTGTTCCAGTTTCCATTTGTGAAACCAGAATTTCTTTCCAAATTTGCTGAGCAGGAATTTGCTTAACATGATTATCTGGATCACTTTCGTATTCAATGTATTTCTTCTCAAATTCTTCACCACACAAATCACTTAGTCCTTTACATTTATCAGGACACATTAAGGTCCAAAGTGATTTGGTTTTAACTCTTTTCATAAATAAGTCTGATATCCAAATAGCATAAAATAAATCTCTTGCGCGGGCGTTTTCATCACCATGATTTTTCTTGGCTTCGAGGAAGGCCATAATATCAGGATGATGTGGTTCAAGATATACAGCAAATGAACCATTTCTTTTACCCGACTGATTTATATGTCTTGCTACTTCATTATATACTCTGAGCATTGGTACAATACCATTAGAATGTCCATTAGTGCTTCGAATTCTTGCATTATCTCCACGAATATCATGAATATGTAATCCTATACCGCCCGCCCATTTTGAAATTTGGGCACAATCCGCAATTGCCTTATACATGCCACCTACACTATCTTCAACACCTAAAAGAAAGCAACTTAACAACTGTGGTCTTGGAGTTCCACTGTGAAAAAGAGTTGGCGTGGCGTGTGTAAAATATTTTGAAGAAATTAGATCATAAGTTTCCAAGGCATCTTTAACACTATCTGAATGAATACCTATCGATACTCGCATGATTAAATGCTGAACTCTTTCAATTATAACCTTGTTTACTTTCATTAAATAAGCCTTTTCTAGAGTTTTAAATCCAAAATAATCAAAGTTATAATCACGGGAATAATCAATATAATTATTAAATTTTACCTTGTTTTCCATAACAAAGTTATACACTTCTTCTGAAATAAGTGGATATGGTTTGCCATGAACATCTTTGTTGTTATATAGTATATATAGTGTTTCTGAAAAAGAAGGAGAAGTTGTTTTGTGATTATTTGAGATGATGATCCTAGACGCCAATTTACTGTATTCAATATGGTCTACACTTTTTTGTGTACATTGTTCAGCAGCCAATTCATCTAACTCTTTTGTTGATACACCATCATAAATTCTTGAACATACTTTTTGTGCTATTTCGGTCACTTCTATGTAATGTAGTTCTGGTTTCATTTCACATAAAGATTTTAATCTATTAATAACTTTATCAAATGATACCTCTTGAAAATTTCCATCCCGTTTTTTTACTCGCATTATATATATATATAACAAAACTTTTAGATAATTTTATATACTTAAATTAAGTATTTAAAACCTATGAGTATTTAGAGATGTTACCTATTGTTAGTGATTAACAATTAGCACCATCTTCATTACAAGGAACATTAAGTTCTGTCCATTTTCCAGGCTTAGCCCAAGCACAGTCGGCTTCAAGACCAAGTTGATTTTCACCCAAAACTACTCGAACATACCCCATTTCTCCCCAATATTCTCCCCAACTGTTACGGACATTCCAATATTGCTTATTAGTAGAATTATCATATCCCCATCCAGTAATACTAATAATATGGTCGATATCCTTACTTTCATTAGGCATATCCAAAATTCCTCCTTGATAATTAAGAATAGCGTTAGCATTAATACCGCAAGCAATCGGTCCATTTTCATAAATCTCTTGTTGCATAGAAAGATATCCACTAACTCTACCATAATCAGCAATTGTAGCATTAGGATAATAGTTAATTTCTTTACATTTTCCACCTAGATAGCTGAAAGTAGAACATGTTCTACAAATATTATTTGGCTTGCAAGTATAATCTCGACTTTTACACGCTTTTTCACTGGAATCTTTACTACATGCTTCATAAGCAAGGCATGTATCATAAGGAATAGAACCATAATCGCTGATAAATTCATATGCTGAGTAGTGATCCCCTCCATTACAGGAACCTGCTTTTTCTACACCACAATTAAGAATAAATTGAATAGCAAGATTGATATCAATACCTTTGGCATCTCTCGCGATTTTAATACGGTCGCTCAATGAACTTACTGCTCCATGTGCCCAACACGAACCACAATATTGTGGAATATGTTGGTTTAAATTTTTAGTAAGATAATTTGTTTCATTTACATTACCCCAATCCCACCCAGATGGATAAACGGAATATTTTAATTTATTTTTATAATTATCGGTATGATGTGTTTTTTTTAAATAACAAGATTGTGACAGGCTTAAAGCTGACGTAATTGTAATAATAGAAATTAGTTTCATTAAATAATTATATCACTATATTTCTAAGTATTTATCATTAATAAAATATACTATTTATAATAAATGAACAGAGATGCGTTTGTTGTATTATCACACGCAGGTAGTCTGCCAAGATATTTTGATGTTAAAGATGGATATACTTTTGTTTTATTTACAGAACCTTATGAATATAATTACGCAGGTAATAATGGTAGTATATCAAAATTAGTTAATTCACCAAATTTTTTAAAAAAAAGTTGTCATAAAAAAGTTCCCGCTAAATTAATATCTGATATACATAAAAAAACAGGGACATTTAATAATATAAACCATATATGCTCTAAAACTATTCGTAAAAAATGTGAATTCTGTAAAGAATTAAATAAATTGGTATCATCTACCAATATTAATGTTATAAATGAAGTGCATTTTATAAGACTAAAAACAGGGATTCATACAAATTTTTCAGAAAGTCATAACCCAGGAACATTATATCAATTGTGGGGAATTAAATCGGGTCCAAATAATTATCGGAAAACTTTGAAAGAAATATTTATGATGTTTATAGAAGATATAGAAAATTTACAAAATTTAGATAACGACTTTTTTGATAAAATAAACGAATCCGAAATCTTGAAAAGTTTTATCTTGTTTAAGCAAAAAAAACTTTATATTGTTTCTTGGAAAGATATTGTTGAACAACGAGAATACTTATTGTATTTTCCTAATTTAACATACATGTTATTTAAATATTATTCGTTTTTATTATGTGATAATTTAGATCTGAAGGAGTATCAATTAGATTTCTTAATGCATTATTTACAACTATTGTCACCGTATGAGATATCTCCTGAATCTCATGCTCAAAAAGTTAGATATTTACTTCAATCAACCAAATATAATTTTTCTTTTTCCAAAGGACAGCTAATTTGTGAGTCGGACGGATGCCCTATAAACGATTGTGAAGAGAAACTATTTAATAGTTACGATAAAGATAAAATTATTTCTAAGAAGTTAAAATCATATTTTAAATTAAACCCATTACATCTACCTAAAGGAATTTTTACAAAATCTCAATACAAAAGTTTAAAATCTATTAATCATCGAAATCTAGAATATTACAATATTTGTAGAGAAAATAAAATAAACAATGATATTAAATTTTATAAAGAGCTTAGCTTAATTACAAATTGGAAAATAATAAAAAACCGAGATAGTAATATTGGATATTATTTCAAATTAGATAAAGACTTTTATTACAAAAAAAATGACAAAATTATAAAGGGGTCACTTATAATGAACGAACAGCCCAATAAAATTTCATCTACGAAAAATTATTTTGGAAGAGGAACTATCGGTATACCCTACAACAACCACCATAATAGAAGAATATTAGAAGTAGCAGATCAATTTGCTGAAAAACCAAAGAATGATTTTTATGTAACCGTCTATGGGTCTAAATCGCAATATGATGTAAACTATAGACGTATGCAAGATATGAAACTTGATTTTACTCCATTACTTCAATTGGAGGGCCAGGATAATGATTTTACAAAAATGGGAATCTATAAATTACCCAATAGTGATATAAAAGAATTTTATAAATTTACAAAAAAAGTTTATGATGATAATGGAATGTCTGATAAACGCGGAGTAGGTGATAAAATTAAAGAAAGTCTGATTCCTATAAAATTAAAAGATGGTTCGGTTATTACTTTAAAAGATGTTGTTAAGTTAACATTTAAAGGTTCTTTAGATTTAGATTTACCTAAAAAGACGCTTTCTGGATATATCTGGAATGCAAACAATATAGCCTATAAAGAACAACCAATTATGAGATTATCTGATATTCAAGAATTTTACCCCCCTGGAATATATTTCATTGGTGGTTGTAGAATAGAATCTGCTGAAGTTACAAATCCTTTTAGTAAAATGTATAATTATATGACAGGCAAACCTACTCCAAAACTATCTAGACAACAATCTGAACAACATCAAGAACTTAGGCATAAAATGTAAAAACATCATATACAAATTCTTATATGTAAAATTATAAGAATGTGTTACCATTTTTAATAAAAAGAGAATTATAACTATAAGATAACTTAATATATCCGATGTATATTTAGCGAATTATATTAATAACTTTACCTGTTATACTTGGTATATTCTCAATAAATTTTTTAAGCTGATACGTCGATGATATAGGAGTATTTTTAATTAAAGTATCGAAATTATTTTCTAGTATATCATCCAGTATATGAGATATTAAATAACTTATAATATAGCTAAAATTTTCAGGATAATTAATAGTTAATTCTCTTAATATAAAATCAAGGTCTTTTATATTCAATATATTAAGCAATTCAACATATTTTCCAGATAATAATTTCAACATTTTAATAGGTTTTGATTTATAACTAAATAGTAATCTACTTGAATCAATATAAAATTTATCATATATATAGCTGTTTTTAGAGGAATTGCTTGTAGAGAATATATTTACTATTTTACCTATTGAATTTGTAAATTCACTAAATGTTGACCCAAAATCATCAATTGAAAAATTTAAATATAAGTGATAGGGGAATATAAACAAGCTATTATCTCTGAACTCTATTATAAATTTAGACTGATCGTTAACACTATCTAAAAATATTATTTTATTTTTAATAAATGTCCACTTAGAACATGATACTCTAAAACCATCCTCACCTGAACTAAAATTAAAATTTTTAAAAATAAAAGAACCATTACCATTTTGAAAATCAATAGTTAATTTCTGTATATTAAATAATTTTTTTACAATAAAATCACTACAACTATCGAGATAAGTGTTATTCAATATAGGATGATATGATTTTAATAAATCATTGTCACATGCGAATATAGCATGGTCACTATTCAAAGATTCAATATAGTTATGATTAAGACAAGCCGTGTTATTCAATTTTCTAATATCTTTTTCATTTTTAGAAGCACATGTTTTTTTATTTTTCGACCTACTTTTAGGTCTATAAAAATTCTTATAAATGGGTCTAAAGCTCTTAAAGATTTTATCTGCTGTAGATTTAAATAATCTCATTCTAACATTATCTATATCAAGTTCATTATTAACAGTATCATATATACATTTTTTAAGCCAAAGTATATCTTTTTGCCATATTCTAACTAATATATTACATTTTAAGATAAAATCTTCTAAAAAACATTCTGTCAAAACTAATCTCAAATGATTATTTATTGTAAACTGAATTATAATTTCTTTAAAAAAGATATTAGGAAGTTTACCACCTTCATCACTGTTAAACATATTTACAATTTGAATCAATTCGTCAATTATAGGAAATTTTATAAAATTATTACTTATTACTACTACCATTTTGTCACCATAAACATTAACATTATTAGTATTTTTATCATGACTGATTCTTAATTTATTAATAGTACCAATAAGTATATTCTTAAAATAAATTTTACATTTTGATATAGCAATTCTGGTTTTATTATCATTTTTAATTAATCTAAAATGAAGTATTACAAATTTATAAGATTTCAGACTTAAATTAATATTATTTATTCTAAAAATAATAAATTTTTTTAATTCATCTTGTAACAAATCTAAAATACTAAGCCTTCTTATAGTGTTGTAGTATGAGTTTTTCCATATCTTGAAATGATTTTCAAAATTATTCCCACACATCAAAGTAGGACTAAATTCAATTGCCTGGATATTGATTATTGGAATTTGCCTTCTTAAACTAAGTATAAATTTTATAAATTTAAATTCTAACTGAGTATAAAATTTAGATTTTCCACAATTAAGATGATTTATCAATATTTCATTACGACTACCTAATCTTTTTACAAAAATATAACAATTCTTGTTAATATTGTATGCTTTTTTGATATGTAGATTAAAGAAGTAATTAATTAAAGAATGAAACAGTTTCCATAAATATAGCTTACCCGACACCATCCATGGAACAATAACGTTCATTTCTATAATAGAATATAATAGTTTTATGTAAATATAGATTTTATAAAGATTTTATATATACTAATTATATGAGTGAAGAACAAGTCTGGATTAAAAATACAGATCATAATTCTAATAGGCTGTATAAACTTGTATGTAATGATAATTTAGATGATTTTGAGTGCTATAGTGGAAATGATAATTACGAAATTGAAAATCTGGTTAACTTAACATATATTAATCTTCCTACAATAATGAATGTATTAAAATCAAGATATAGTCAAGATAATATATATACCTTTAACGGAGATATACTGATATCAATAAATCCATTCAAAAAAATTGATATCTATAATTCAACTAAGTTTGCGAATATTTTAGACCCCCATATATATTCAATCGCAGAAAAGGCATACAATGATGTAAATCTTAGAAATCAATCTATACTTGTTTCCGGAGAATCTGGTTCGGGAAAAACGGAAAATACAAAGTATCTTCTCAAATATTTGTGTAATAACTATGCAGATAATGATAACATAGCTTCTAAAATAATAAATTCAAATTATATTATTGAGTTATTTGGTAATGCCAAAACTATAAGAAATACTAATTCAAGTAGATTTGGTAAATTTATTAAGCTTTATCTTAATGAAGATAAAATAGTTGGAGCTAACATAGAAAATTATCTTTTAGAAAAATCAAGAATATCATTTTCTAATTATGACGAAAGAACATATCATATATTTTATCTTTTCTGTCATGCTAAAGATAAATTAAATATGTTTGGAAGTAAAGATATGGAAGACTATAATTTACTCAAAAATTCTAAATATAATGAAAGAATAGAAGAATTTGAAAATTTCGACTTACTATGTGAAACGATGAAACAGTTTAAATTCTCTGATAAAGAAACAAATGAGATATTTGCAACTATTAAATTAATATTAGAACTACTTAATTGTAATAGTAAAGAGGAATTAAGTAATTGTCTTGAAGTACAATCACCTATTGTTAATAAATTAAATTTAGATTCATCCGAATTATTTACATCTTTAACAACTAAAACATATATCGTATCTAACGAACATATTGTAAAAGAGCTGGAGTTAAAAGATATTCTTGTAGGTATAAAAACATTTTGTGAAGATAAATATGAAACTTCTTTTAATAGGATTATCAAAAAAATAAGCGATAGTTTGGGAAATAAAACAGATAAATACGTAGGCATACTTGATATATTTGGATTTGAGGTTTTTGAAAAAAATGGATATGAACAGCTATGTATTAACTATACCAATGAAATGTTACAGCAAATATTTAACCAATATGTGTTTAAAAGTGAACAAATTGAATATGAAAAGGAATCTTTGGAATGGAAACATATAGATTATGTGCAAAATGATGATATTATTGATATATTTAATGGCAAAATATCTTTGTTTTCTATTATAAATGAACAAACAATTTTAGGATCAGGAAATGATGATAATATTTACGGTCAATTTGAAAAATACATATCAGAAGATTCATTTACAATTGATGAATTAAAAAGAAAGGACAACATCTTTTCAATTAAACACTTTACTGGAAAGGTAGATTATGAAGTAGATAATTATGTTCTAAAAAATAGAATTACAAGAACAAATACCAAAATAAAAACTAATTTACAATATTTTAATAACCAGTTATCAACCTTAAAAAATGAATTATTAGTAAATAACTGCCAATTTGTGAGATGTATTAAACCTAATAATTTAAATATTAAAGACCAATTTGATGAATTAAAGATATATGACCAGTTATTATATAGTGGTATAATCGAAGGAATTAAAATAGTTCTTGCTGGATATCCTATAAAGAAAAATAAAACTGAAATAAATCATGAATTTAGGTTTTATTCCTATTATAACAAAAAAAAATCAATTACTGAAATATTAGATACAAAAGAATCTGATGCCAATAAGTTTCAGATAGGGAACTCAAAGATATTTATGAAATCTACATTTTATAAAAAACTTAGTAAAATTAATAGTAACTATCAGTCCAAAATTGTAACTAAACTTCAAAAGAACATTAGAAGATTTATAGCTATAAGAAAATACTACTTTACTTTATACTATATTACTCTTATACAATCCAAAATTAGAGAATTTATAAGCACCCGACAAGTTATAAAAATTAGAAAGAATAATAATGCTACTATAATTAATTCCTACGTAAGAAGATTTATTTATGAAAGGAAATATGTTTACTATAAATCAGCTACTGTTATTTCCAAAAATATTCGCAGATCAATAGAAATAGGTAGATATAAAATAAAATTACACACAATTAAGCAACTGTCTGCTATAAAAATTACTTTTTGGTTTAGAAGAATATTAATTACTAAAAAAATATTCAATCGATCAACAATTAATAAATTAAGTATTAAATTAGAAAGTAGTCACAAAGATTTACTAAGTCTTAAATCTCAATTATTAGAAACTCAGAATGAATTACGAACTAAAAATATTCTTCTAAATTCTAAGGAAAATGAAATTAAAAGTTTGAATGACGAGGTTAAACATCTTAAAAACGGTATAATTAGTATAACCAGCACAGATACTCTTAATGATATTAACACTGACCTAAAAATAAAAAAGAATATGGATGATCTATTAGATGTCAATAATTTCGACAAATCCATCGATTCAATTGATATAATTGAAAATTATAACCCAGGTGAAGAAATTGTTAATAATACACGAGGTAATGATGATGACACAACAAAAGATATACCTATAAAAACAATAACTATGAACGAACTATATAATATATCTCTTTCTTCCGATAGTGACAATGACCTCTGTTTAAACAAAGAAGATATAGAATATATACAAAATAAAAAATTAGAGGAATTAGGAGCTAAAATGGAAAAATTATATATGGAGCTTCAAAATAAAAAACAAACTATTGAATATATGCGCTCTAAATATGTTAATTTAGAAAGATCTTATCAAGTTGAGAGATTAAAAAAAACAAATATATGGGAAATCATGCATTCATATTTTAAGTAAATAGGACAGATGTAATATGATAAATGTGGTTGGGAGTGCTTTTTTTTGTATCACGCTTAAAGAACTTACAGAGATTACAATACACGGTTTGTGTAGCATATACATCGCTCATTGCTCTATGAGCATTTTTATTATCAATTCCAAAAAGTTCACACAACCATTCAAGTCTGTGTGACCTTTCACTAAGGACATATTGCGACATTCGCATAGTATCCAATGCGTAAACTTTTGGGAACTTAATTTTATACTTAGCACATTTTGCTTTAATAAATGGCATATCAAAGCCATGAATATTGTGACCAATGAGATAAATTGGATGTTTTTCAGGGTTGTCTGCTTTAATAAATTCAACAAACCTTCTCAAAACTGTTTCTTCATCAGGTTGTTCTTCAACCATATCATTAGTAATATGAGTAATATTGGTAATAAAAGGTGTAATTCGTTTTTTAGGTTTTACAAGAGAATCGTATTTATTACCATCATTATTGAGAACGGCAACTTCAATAATTTCATCTTTAAATGGATTAAGACCAGTTGTTTCTAGGTCAAACCAATTAAGACGCGCCTTGTTTCTTCCTGAACTTCTGAGCAACATTTCTTTAGTATTCATAATAATATTTAAATAAAAAATATATTCAAATTTTACGGTATATTGTAAATTTTGTAAGAGTAGATATCAATATTTACTATTTTCTTATATTAAAATTTTCTATCAATCTATCTACTTCGCTTTCAAATTTTAAGAAACATTTTTTATAATTGTTAATATTAATTTCATCTAAGTTATTTTTATCACAACTATTAAGTCTATTGCTTATATATTGTGAAATTTTATCTTTATCCATAATTTTTTGTAAAAAAGGATATATCTTATTAGTCATAACTAAAAATTCATATTCTCTGAATTTAAAAAAATCATCGTTAATAGATTTTGTTCTTCCGGAAATATCTGAATATTGTTGTAGTATACTTATACCCTTTTTTTCATTAATATCATAGCTAATACCGCTATCTGGATCTAATATTTTATTAAATTTTGACATACTTAATATAATATTAGTTATTAATTTATTCCTTATGTTCTTCTTTCAAATGGTCCCTATCAATAACATTGAAACTCGTATATTCTTTAATGTAGGCACTTAGACCATAATCATTTTGATGAGATTCTTTGGATACTCCATGTGAATCAGATAATTTTGTAATAACAAGTAGAATATTAGTGACAAAGCTTGTAATAGTTTTAAAACTGTAATATGAACCAATCACCAAAATACCACTTAGAATCCAGTTAACTGCGGTTAACAATAATACCGATCGTGTCGCTACATAATAAGCGCGATTATATTTCTTAAGACGTATTTTAATATCGCCATATTCGTTAAGAACTTTAGGTAAATGATAATCACCCTTTCGTTTATCAATATCTAAATATTCAATTAAGAACATCTCCCTATTAAACTCAAAAAAGTAAAGAATAGCAAAAGCCACCACATTAATTATATTAACTGATATAACAAAGTTTCCATAACCCGATTCTCGTTTAACATTCTGGTCATATGAACAAACTTCTCCTTCACAACTTTGAACTACTGATAAAGCAAGGAATGATGCCATAGCAACCTTAAAAATTTCTACAATAAATAAAAGATAAACTTTAATCATCTGTTCTCTATCAGCATCTTTTGCCAATTGTTTTATTTCATCATCTGTATCACTATCACTATCACTATTAATAGTTATAGTTTCCATGTCTTTAGTTTCATCTACGAAATCATCCGTGTCATCTAAAATTTCATTAGTTTGTTCAACTATTTCATTAGTCTGTCCGAGTATTTCATCGTTTTGTTCAACTGTTTCATTAGTTGATTCTAAATTGTTAGTAGCACTATTTTCATTATCAAAATTATCACAAGGTTCAATCGTGTCTCCACCACTTTCTGATTCATCAGATTCTACAATTTGTGTTGTTCCATGAAGTTCTTTTTTATCAATTACCTCAGTATCACTTTGTGAAGATTTATCCACTACTTTAATGTCACTCATATAAATTATTATATAAACTTATGTTTAAATAAAAAATTATTTAATTAGTATTTTTAATTGCCCACCATGCCATGGTTATAACTACAGCTTGCTGGATATCTTCAGTGACTGAATAGGCAACCGCGGCTACAGCGATTGTTTGAACAGGTGCGCTAGTGTATACTTTTTTTTCGTTATCAGAGTAAGGTAACCCTAAATCCATAGATACAATTGCTGCTGTAGCAAGAGCTACAATTAATGTTGATATAGTTTTTACGTGATCCATCATTCTTATACTTTATACAAATATATTAATTGATTAATTAGTTATATTTTTATTTAAATTTTTAATAAATATACTAAATAAATGAATAGTAGTAATTATAATTTAAAAACTGTTATAGTTGGAAATACGGGTGTAGGAAAGTCTTGTCTCATTCAAAAATATACGCGCGACCAATTTGTCTCATTTCATGAAACTACTATAGGAGTAGATTTTGCAATTAAACATTTAAAAATTCCACTATTTAGTCAATTATATAATGTAAAAATGCAACTTTGGGATACCGCGGGTCAAGAAAAATTTAGAGCAATAACACAATCATACTATAGGAATTGTTGTGCCGCAGTAGTTGTTTTTGATTTAACAAATATTGAAAGCTTTAATTCTATAGACTATTGGATTAATAGTATTAGAGAAGGATGTGGTATAGATACAAATATAATTATTATAGGAAATAAATCAGATATGAAAGGTCAGTTAGTTTCTGAGAATAAACTTCGGGAAAAAGCAATGTATTTCAATGTTAAATATTTTTTAACGAGCGCAAAAGAATTAGATACGACAAGTATTCCATTCAATATAGTTGCCCAAGATGTATTACTTAAAGTAACTTCAAACCCTTATACAAACTATCCAGGAGTAAGAAAAATAGAATCGCAACAAAAAAATAATAATAGCTTTAGTATAAATTCTGAAAAACCTAAAAAAATAAAACGTAATAAATGTTGTATAAATTAATCTAAAATGATACCTCGTCGTTATATCTTTTTATAAGATACTCAGGAATATTATCGAAATTAATTAGAAGATTATTTTTTGAATATAAGTCAAAGCTTCCAGGATTTTCATTAAATTTTTTAAGGAGTAAATCTGTATCTTCTATAAGTTTAAGTGCTGTTTTGTTACCTACCCTATTGAAAATTTTAGGAATACAATCACTTGCGTCCCCTACTATACATTTCATAGCAATATCCTTTTTTTTACAACCAAGAGATTTACAATTGTAACATTTCATTTTAGCATCGTATAATTCAACTTGTGGCGTGATCAATTGAAGTAAATCATGATCACTAGAAATAATTTTTATAATTTCATCAGGGTTTTTATCAAGTATCTTTGTTGTTGTAAGTGCTATAATATCATCTGCTTCTAATTCATCTACTTTAAATTGATAATATTTAGAATTATCGATTAGAGGGCCAATAATATCTGTATAACATTTTTTAAAAACTGGTCCGCCAGTAAACTTATTTTTTGTATAATTAACTTCGCGATTACTTTTATAATCAGGGTAGTGAGGGACACGCCATATTTTATCTCTGGGACAATCCCTTGCAAAAATCACCCTATCAGGCTTAAATTTTTTTTCAAACTTTTGAAGCGTTTGTAGAAACATTTTTTTAAATTTTTCCCAAAACTCAACATTTTCAACCCATTCATATCCGTCTTCTATAACTTCGTCTTGGTGAGCACATTTATACCAATTTGTTGTAGCAAAAAACCTGTAAAAATTAAAGTATGATGTATCTATTATAATTGTTGTCATTGGATTACTCTCAATTGATATCTTTAATAAAAAATCAAATTTATTATTTTATTTATACTAAGAAACTGGAATCATAATTTGTTTACCATTGCTACTTCTGATAACTCGGTCAAACATCGTACTATAAAGACCTTCTTTATTACTCCAATAATCAAAGATTAGAATATTTTCAATCGGAGTATCTTCAAGTTGATGAAGAACATTATATAGATTGAATAGTGCCTCAAGTAGATTACCATCCTTACTTAGATCAACATAAGCGCCAAATTTATCCCTACAATGAAAATTCTTAGCATTATAATCAACACATGCGCATTTAGTTAGATAATAATCAATTGATTTTGATAGTGAATCTGTAATAGATTCATCTACATCCGCTTCTTCCGCAAAATTACTATCAATAAAGTTAAACATCAGTGTCTTTTTACTGGGAGCATAGTGACTAATATTTGACCCAGGATGTTCTGCTTGCTCTGATACCTCGCATTGAATAACATTAGCATTAATACATATATCATTTGACGATGTTGTCAGACAGCATATAATATCTTCTTTAGTAATTATTCCCGGTCTTACAATAGAAACAGTGTCATTTTCTATTTTAACTATCGTGCTTTCTACACCAAGAGATGTGGGTTCATTATCAAGTAAAAGATTAATATTACTGTTTTTAAAATATTTAACAATATGATCCTTGTAAGTAGAAGTAATTTTACCACTTATATTAGCACTTGGTGCTACAATAGGAACCATTGAATATTCAAGCAATTTTCTAGCAATTGTATTAGATGGACTTCGCAGAGATACCCATTCTGTTTCCGAAGAAACAATATCAGGAACGTAATGACTCTTTTTTACAAGAATTGTAAGTGGTCCAGGCCAAAATTTATCAGTAAGTCTTGTTACGATTTGTTCCTCAGAACTATTAAGATCCATATACAATTTAGCACCTCTAATATTCAAAATGTGCATAATAAGGGGGTTACTGCTGGGGCGCTTTTTAATTTCATAAATCTGTTTAATTGCTTTTTCATTCATACAACTTGCCCCAATACCATAAACTGTTTCAGTAGGAAATACTACAATCTCACCACTATTGATCTTATCTGCGCACAATTTAATATTCTCGTCCGTCAAATCATAGGCAGTATACTCTGTTTGCTGCATAGCCATAGTATTTTAAACCTGTTATTAAATTTATAATTAAAATCAAATTTGTAACAACTTATGTAAGTTTTTCAAAATTAAGTAACTAATTTAATTTGTATGTCGTTA